>Ga0070752_1001060_pt1 | contig 20253 bp, 12 predicted proteins | sample VirMetDEL_Aug_30_FD_77440 | JGI IMG/M metagenome (GOLD analysis project Ga0070752, IMG submission 77440) | Aqueous microbial communities from the Delaware River and Bay under freshwater to marine salinity gradient to study organic matter... | ecosystem: Environmental > Aquatic > Marine > Coastal...
AGTATAGTATGAACTACAGAAAAACATACTTTGCCTTAATCAGAAAAGCACTGGAGCGCAACAAATGTCCCAAAGGCGTTCATTGCGAAGATCACCATATCATACCTAACAGTTTCGTAAAAAATAATTGGACAGTTACATTGACTCCAAGAGAGCATTTTATATGTCACAAGTTGATATATAAGTATTGCTTAAAAAGATATGGCACAAACGGATTTAAAACCAATAAGGCTTTAATAGCATTCTTTTTTATGTCTAATAGGATGAATATAAAAAGATCTAAAGAGTACGAGCAAGCAAGATCTAGAGTTATAGCTTATTTACGTTCAATACAACCAGAGTACGTTTTTTATCACAAAAAGTTTGGCAAGTTTGTCGGTACAATGCGAGAGTTTATCGAAAAATACCCCAATTTAAATCCGCATCTTCTTTCGGGTGTGTGGAATGGCCATAAGTCTCATCATAGAGGTTGGTGTATAAGCGAGGAAATGATGGATAAAGTAGAGAAGGGACTACATACTAAGAAAAAAGTTTATAAATTTGTTCATAACCAACACGGAATATTTGAAGGTAGTCTTTCTCAAATGAAAGATAAGTTTTCTCATATGAAACTAAACATATCGACATTAGCGGCAGTCTATCGAAATGAAAGGTCACAGCACAAAGGCTGGAGGAGATTAGACTATGTTGACACTAGAAATAAAATCAAGTGGATACATTCAGAATATGGAATAGTAGAAGCCGGAGTTACAGAGCTTGTAAATCTATTTCCAGAATTAAAATTAAATCGGGGTCACCTCTCAAGCGTAAAAACCGGGAGATTAAAACACCATAAAAAATGGAAATTATTAAATGAATAAACAACAAAGAGATGATGAATTGGCTTTAGCAGCTGATATGCAGAAGAAGGGGAGCAGTCTCTCCTCTTCTGACAAAGAAGAACTACTCAGGTTGAAATGCAGGACTGACTTTGTTACTTTTGCAAAAATTATCACCGATCTTCAGTTCAAGTCGTATCCAGTACACGAGCTAATTTGTTCCTATCTTCAAAACATCGGAGATGGTAATAAAGACTATAAGAGGAGCGCAATTTCTCTTCCTCCAAGAACAGGCAAGTCTATGCTTATCTCGCGGATCTTTCCGGCCTGGCAAATAGGGCGGAGTCCTACAGCTCAGTTTATTATGAGCTCATACGCGTTAGGCCTATCCACGGAAAACTCTCGAGCGGTTCTTGATTTTATTACCTCTGAAAAGTTTTCTTGGATATTTCCAGAATGCGAAATCAATAAAGAGAAATGCAACCTCACCGCTCTGAGAACAGAAAACGGCGGGTTGATTAAAATTGCATCTGCAGGAAGTAGCGTTACTGGATTTGGCTATGGAGTTATTGCAGACGACGATCTCCCAGGCATTGGCATCCTCGACGACCTTCTTGCTGATGGTAACTCACTAACTGTTATGGAGAGCACGTTTGGTTGGGTCCAAGCTCAGTTCTTAACTCGTGGTTTGCCTAACCACGCTATTATTTCTATGGGAACAAGGTTCCATTGCGATGATGTTATTGGTAGGTTGCTGAGTGCAGACAGAGATAACTGGAAAGAACTAAATGTTCCGGCAATCTGTGTCGATGAAGAAAACGACACGTTAGGTAGGGAGCTAGGTGAGTCTCATTGGCCAGAGTTTTTTCCTGTAGAAAACCTTGAGGCTATTAAAAAATCTATTGGCGAAAGGGACTTTAACTCTCTGTACCAGGGCCAGCCCGCCGGTGATGCAGGTGCCATCTTCAAAGAACATTGGTTAGAAACCTATTCTAAGCAAGAAAGATATTCTTACATCTATGCCACAATCGACACGGCTTATAAAGCCACGAGCATGAATGACTTTACTGCGATTTGTGTATGGGGTTTGGCAAAAGATAAAAGCCTTAAGCTCCTCCACGTAGTCATGGAGAGGATGGAGTTTCCAGATCTTCAAAAGTTAATCCCTAAAGTTGTTAAGCAATGGAAAGTTAGATGTGTATATATCGAAGGAAGAGCAAGCGGAGTTCCATTGATTCAAACTCTACGATCTACTCTGGATATACAAATAAAGGAAATCGTACCGTCTAAAGATAAAGTACTAAGAGCCAACTCAGTGGCGCCCTTAGTAGAAGAAGGAAGTGTTAGCATTTATGAAAACATACCTAACCTTCAAGAAAGAATTAACGAACTAACCTCGTTCCCTTTTATTAAAAACGACGACTTTGTAGATGCATTTGTGTACGGAATTACCGTATACAGAGATGAGTTAATGGGAGGAAGAGGCACATCTTCTGGTGGAATTAGAACTTCTTTGCCCCGATTGAGCTATGATTCCCCATCTTCTAGAAAATCCGCTGGGTTAGGATCATTATTAAACGACAGAAGAAACACCCGTAATGCCGGGGGTGTGCGTTATCTCTAGCGCATGGTATAATTACAAAAGTCGTAGGTTTTGTATAGTAAAACGACGAGCGCACGCGATTTATTTATTAGTAAAACATTTGAGATATGACAAACTCTACACAATTTAAATATAGAGTAGTTTTCTTTAAACAACCAACATGTGTTGCATGTGAAACTATGAAGCCTATTTGGGTTGAGGTTGCAAATAAGATTTGCGAAGAGTACCCCCATTATAACGTTGGTTTTGGCGAATGGGACGTAACTTCTGATGACTGGGAATTCTGCGATAAGATCGAGTGCGACGGCACTCCTAACTTTGCAGTCTTTGATGAAGAAGGAGTTCTACTGGGAATTAATACTGAAGGAATGCTTGCAGCCGGGCAGCTAAAGGACTTCATAATTACCTCTATTGAGAAATGAAGCAAAGAACTAAGTCTAAGAGAGCAAGAGATAAACGCGATGAGCATATTATCTCTCAGATGTGGAAAGCAGACCAGGTTGCTAGAAAAATCTCGAATTTTACCGGGTTGCCATTTGAGGAGCTCAGAGATGCAGCGCTCGAGTATATTGTTCGTATTTATGACACCTGGGATCAGAGCAAAGGGGCAAACTTTAGTACCTGGGTAAACAGGTGCTTGCAATTCCACATGCTCAATTATCTTAGAGATAGTTCTAGGCTCGTTAAGATGCCTCGTTCGTATTCCGATTTATATCTGAAGATCAGAAAATATCTCATTAAAAATCCTAATATCACCAATCAGGAAATTGCAGACGATTTAAAGATTCCTGTCAAGAAGGTCGATACTGTTCGCACAGCTTTTACAATGAGTTTTAATCCTGTTACGGAACAAAACTGCGTTATTGAAAGTTCCGAGACAAACGAAATCGGATTTAATGAGTTACTTTCAAATCACAACGAGTTGTTGTTCAGGATTACTGACCTGGAGTCTAACGATGAAACTTTCTTGATTGACTACCTTGTAAAGAAAAGATCAGTATCTACTCTTTTACGTAAAAACCCCCACCTTAAAAACATTGATGATATTAAGTCGTACTCGACTAAGCTAATTAACTACATACTATGGGCAGACAAGTCGTTCGAGTCCTGGGACAAGACTATACAAAAACAGGGTTCGAGAAAAAGTGGTCAGAAGTCGTTAAAAACACAGAATGCAACTACTTCGTAAGATCGCCGGATTTTGAATTTGTCCACGAGGTGGTTGGTAAGATAGAGAAGTGGAAAACGCTTCATGAACGTAATGGCCTCAAGTACAAAATAAGAAATAAGAAGTTTCAAGGTCGTGCTGTACGAGGAGTTGTGATGATAACTCCTAGGTCAAAAAGGGAAATCTGGTTGGGGAAAGGAAAAATAGTTGAAGAACTATTTCCCAGAACAAAGCCTCTGCCCGAATATAGGCAAAATAAAAAAGAAGCGCTGGCGGCTCTAAGACAAATTGTTGAGCCTCAGATTGTTTTATATAGAAAATCTGTATTAAGACAGATAAAGCGCAAACCATTAAAATGTCCTATTTCAGCAGATTTTTTGGAAAATACAAGTTTTCATATAGATCACAAATATCCATTTAAAGATTTGGTGATAGAATGGTGCAGAGAAGAAAAAGTAGATCTTGAAAATATAGACGTTTATTGTAGGGGCACAAAATGCTATCTAAAAGACACAACTCTTGCAGAGTCTTGGTTTGATTATCATATGATTAATGCAGAACTTCAAGCGTTAAGCGCAAAAGCAAATTTGCAAAAAGGTTCAAAATATTATGGCTAAATTGACCGAATATCATCATCAGCTAGATCTCTTTCATCAAAGGCTTCTTCAAAAAGTTCTTCTACTTTTTCTGCAATAATATCACCAATGCCTTGAGCAGTTTTATCGCTACTTAGCCAAGGCTTATTCTTATCAACTAGAGGAGCATACTTTACTTTATTCCCTATAGAATAAACTCCTTGAGTCCTCCTACGAACAAAATGTCCTGCATATAACTTACCGGTAATTCTTTTAATTCCTTCTTCGTTGTATCTTTGCTCCAAGTACTGGATGATCGGTGTTTCTGGGCCCTTTGTACTTAGAAATATATTAAGACGTTTTAATACATTCTCTACTACCACATTTATATTGTCTGAAGATTCGTCAAAGTCTACATCGAGCTCCATGTCTTGGACGGCTTCTATGTATCCTTCAGAACGTTCCTTTACTTGGTCTAAAAAGTTTTGTGCTATTTGCTCTCCGATTAATGCTTTAACATCCTGCATCTGAGACTTGAGAGCAGCCTCTTTTATCCGCTCTCTTGCAGCATTTTTTACTTCATTTTTAAGAGAGTCTTTGATTCCATCGAGAGCTATTCCGATTATAAACTTAGATAGGGCTTGGACTGGTATCATGATGGCTTAAGGCACTCAAGTACTTCACGAGCAAATTGTTGTCGATCATCTAAGACCGGCGTACCGGCTCTTTCATAAGCTGCTTCAAAAATTCTTGTTGCCTCGTTAGCACTATTTGTAGCATTTAATTGGCGGATCATCTCTTCGCCGCTTATGGCCCCTCCAAATTTATTATTCTTTACTTCATATACAAACCAGGACATCTGAGTATTTATGCTTTTTGGATCACCGCCTATTTTTGCCGCGTATTGTTCAAGTGCTGCTTTTCTAGGTCCGTTCCATTGAAATATACCCAGCTCCCCAGCGGCTCCTAAAGCCTGGGGATTTAAATAAACTCCATTTACACTTGATTCTTTTAACCCATTACCAAGAATTCCGGCTGTACCGGCTGCACTATTTATACCTAGTTGAGATGCCGCGTCGATTACTTTTTGAATATTAGTGGGATTATATTTACTACAGGTGTACTTAAATTTACCGGGAGGAAACTCTGATTTTACGTCATTTGCGCCAATTTGCCCAGGCTCTCTTCTTGCGCTTGAAGGTTTACCGCATTCATTGCATGAAAGTTTTCCGTCTTTTCTTTTGTAGCATAAATCACTAGGAGATCTAATATAGTCGTAGTAATCTGCATATTCGTAGTCTTGAAGGTACTCGCTAAATGTAGGCACTAGCCCCTCCCAGGTTTGATTCTGAGTAGTATCCGGCCTTCTAAGCGCATTAACAGTAACTTTTAGGTTTCCTTTTTCCCACTTCCACTCTGTTTCATTTACAAACCAATTTCTATACTCATCTGGTACCCATACTCCAGGATCAACTTGAGTGTCATCTTTGCCTCCTTCTATCCAAGAATCATAGTCTGATACAAAAGACAGTACAGTTTTACCTGGTTCTATTTCTAGAGCCCTAGGAACTCCTTGAAACTCTGTTTTTAGTTGGAAACAAAATTTATCCTGAAGCGGCGCTGCGCCGCCACTTGAGACAGGACTTGAAGTAACTTTGTTGGCAACAGCGGGTATTAAGTCTGCTTTATCTGCTCCTTGAGGAGGGCTGGGGAGTAAGTGAGCTAATAAAAGTCCTTTGCCTCCTCCAATATCAAGAACGACATACGACCCATAGCCTCCTTTGCTACCAACGTCATTAACTTTAATATTAGGATTAGTTATATCTATAGGTTGGCCAATAATTCCTGCACCGACAATATCTACGCCTTCGTGCAACTTACCATTTCTTGGACCATAGGGAGAACCTGTTTCCCACTGAGATGGTTTTTTGCCACCTATGGTGATATAAGGATCTAGATCGGCAGCTGTAACTTTTGGAGATATATCGTTTTTAAAACCCACTCCAGTTAAAGTAGATATTTCTGCATGCAAGTGTGCCCCGTCTTTTCCTGGGGGATCGACGTTTCCGCTATATCCTACCCAACCCACTAATGTTTTTCCCTCGTTATCTCCAGAAGAGCTATCTGGCGCCTTATCCTCTTGTTCTTTATCTTTGAGAGGCTCGGTGACAGACATTGTAAGCCTAACGGTTGCCGGAGTAATGGAAATTACAGAAGACTCTGCCTGAGGAGGTCTTATAAAGTATCTTGTTTTAGTTTGTTTATCCCCTGTCTGCACCTCTCCGACTTTAGCACCAATTTCTATATCATCTCCTTCTTTTACCTTTATACCCGATAGAGACGTATACTCTTGATGTATGTAATAACGTTGTTCTTTGTTCTGAGCAGATAAATTTATAGTAAGCGTGCTTTTAACTACGACTCTTCCTTCTTCTTTAGATACAGTAGTAACTTTTCCTCCTAAATAAGACATGCCCTCTTTTGCATTTCCAAATGCTGCGTTCTTTTCTAGCTTTGTTATAGTAAATTTTTTACCTTTAGCCTCACCTTTAAATACAACTTTTGCTTGGTTACCAGTAGAGTAGTCTCCTATCTCATCAAATTGCCCCTCAAATTTAGTAAAAGCGTTTGAAGAGGCGGCATTTATTTTCTCTATTGTTTCGGTTACAGCGTTATTGTTATTTTTAGAAAATTTAAATTCTCCCTCGCCTACTTGGGCCAGGCCTGGCAGCGGTTCTGGGTTTTCAGGATCGCTTGTTTTAGGCCGAGACGTAGTAATATCAAATTCATTAATAGCGTACTCAGCATTTATACTATATTGCTTATATAAACCCTTACCTAAATAAAACACTCTAGACGCCCTACAGCTATAATCTGTTTTATTACAAATCTGAATAACTTTAGCGTTTTCCGCCTTGGCAGAAATGTAGGCATCCATAAACTCTTTTTCTCCGCTGTATTTTTGTAACAACTGCCCTGGAGAAAGAGCAGTGCTTTTATAGGACTTTTCAGAGACTTCGTCCTCGTCTTCTCCGCATACAGACTCTATCTTATATCCAGATTTTGAAAATATTTTATCATTCAATTGTTTAAGGACCGGCTTTCCCTTCTCAAAGAAAACAGGTATAGTTTGATTAAAGTCTGTACTAAAAGCGTATTGCCCCCTCATTGTAACTTGAGGATATTTTGAACCATGGTCAATAGTTACTTTTGTGGCTTTAAAATATGTTTGAAACTCTGAAGTTATTCCTATGCCCTCTATTTCATAATAAAGAGATATAATTATCCATCCCCTGTTTTCTGCTAGGTTAACAAGATCTGGATCGTCTATTGTATCGTAAAAGGGATAACAAGGAGTGCTGTCTGGATCTTGGCCTTTTTCACATTTAGGTAAAAGTGTTCCTGCATTTTGATAAGCATTAAATCCGCTCATCACTTGTGCCATGTTTCCAAGTACAGGCCAAGCAGCCCCGTCTAAATAGGGATCGTTAAGAGTTACAGTGCATTCGTTATCTTTGGTACTATATAGTAAATCATCTAGCCCTCCGCTGGTATTTGTGTTAAACGTAGTAACATTCTGTTTTAATTTTACAGAGACAGAGTCTATCTGCCGTTCTGGAAAAACAATTACGTTTTTACTTTTTGCAGGTTTGAAAGCAACTTTTGCTCGGCACCTATATATGCTATTCACTAGATGACATTACTCGTATATATACTTTAAACCCCCAGAAGGGATCTCCTCCTGAGGGCTAAAGAGACTATTTAATTTTTTATCAGAGTAGCTGAGTAACCTCGGCAAGCGCGGGAGTAGATCCAGCGGGAAGTGTACCAACAGCGTCAAGGGCGATAATAACGATATCGCCAACCGAGTAATTAGCGCCTGGAACTGGAACTCCAAGATTGTCGCCAGATGCCGTAACAACTCCGTCAACAACAGATAGGCCGTTGTCAAGATTCGCGTTTCCGTCACCACCACCAGAATCTTCGGTGCTAACCAAGAAGAAGGTTGTGGCGCCATCAGCAGCGTTGGTGTAACCTGATCCGCCGTCGATAAGAGTAATAGTAAGAATTCCGCCTTCAGCAGCAGTACCCTCAACAACTTCTGTCTCAACTTCACCAACGATACCAGAGATCACTTCGCAAAGATTGAATGTAGCAACCATGAAGTGAAAGTCTTCTTCGCCTTCAAGGCCAACAAAACGAGTAACATTAACTAACTCTGTAGTAAGAGCAGTCTTGTCTGCAGCTGGAACAGCGGCTGAGGCTTGAAGGGCAAGTACAACTTGCTCAAGAACGGCGTAAGCATTACGCTTAGCTTCAAATCCCATAGAAGGTCCGCACTTAATAAACTTTGTAAGTGCTGTTGCAGCGGCTGCTGCTTCTCCGGCTTGTGCTTGAACAAGGGGATCATCCTTAAATTCTGTAAGGAGAGTCTGTAATTTCAGTTTGAATTCAAATTCAATACCGAGGGTACGAGATAAACCCTCGTTTAGAATATTAGCCATAGTATTGTTTTATAACAAATCTAGTTATCTTTAAACCAGGACGTAATCCAGAACAGACTCCCCGAGTTTAGGCTTGATTATTTGATATGGCAGAGTGGAAATGTTTTCGAGATAGTTCTTCATATAAGCATAGTATTGCTTATGTTCTTCCTCTCTTACAAGGAGTTGGTTACGCTTATAGTACGGAGTTGCATTAGGGAATAGCTCGTCGATTTCTTTAATATGGTTTTCTTTCGCCCATTCCCAATCTCTTTTCACAACAAGAATATCAAGAGACTTACTTACAGCAAAGAAATACGACTCTGCTGCCACAGCCCACTCTGGAGAAATGATGATGTTCCTACGAAACTTTTCATAGAAGCAAACTTCAGAGAACCCTCGGTCACAAAGGATATATTCTGCGGTGTTCCGTGTGGTAACTTTATTTAGAGGCTCAATATATTGTTCAATAGGGCTATTATGGTGAGGCTGAGGTCCAGAGAAATGAAGCTTTTCTACGTTAGCAAACTCATTAATTACATTATAGCTATTTTCAACGAGGGTGCTTTTTCCAACACGATCGGGACCAAGAACAGCAATAATACGTGGGAGCATTAGAGAGAATAAGGTGTATGTATACAATTATATCATGGATGGCTGAAGTTTAAAGCTAAATTAGATATTTTGTTATAGTCACATGACAACTCCGAATCATAGGTGGGGGATTAGATACTCCTCCGATTCTGCTAAAAACTTGGCGTACATTCAAACGCAATATACCAACGACAACACTTTTGCTAAGCCCGGTGAGCTCTTCCTAAACGAAAACCTCCAAGAAATCTACTATGTAGACCATTCTGACAATACTGCTAAAAAGCTCGCTGGAGTCTGGGCCAAGACTGGATCAGATGCTTATTACTCAGCAGGTAAAGTAGGGATAGGTCTATCAGCCCCGACCGCTCCACTTGAAGTCGCCACTACATGGAACGACGTAAACGTTACTCATTATGGTGTTAAAATCACCGTCACCGACACGGAATCGGCTGCTGCTTCTAAACCCCTTGAGATCACAGTAGGTGGGTCTTCTAAGCTATCTGTTTCTAAGGCCGGGGATCTTACTGTTGCTGGAAAAGTCACCCTACCCTCACAGCCTCCGGCATCTGCCACAGCTAACGGTTCTACCGGAGACATTGCTTGGGACACCGACCATATCTATATTTGTGTAGCGACCAATACTTGGAAGCGTGCTGCACTTGCAACCTGGTTATAAAAGTTTAAAGTTATATGAACATTAGTTAATTCATATCTTGATGTTCCGACACTTTATTATTAGTTTGAGCAGGGTCCCTTAAGCGCAGCAATGTGCTTGGGGGATTTTTGCTATATGGAGACCCTATGGCACGTAAAGTAAAAAACACTCGTAGACAAAAAATCCGTACCGAACAAATCTATATGCCACAGAATCGAGAACAAGACCAAATAAAAATTATTATGCCTCGTAACCCATCTCAAGTAGATGCGTTAAATTGCCTAAAAACAAAGACTCTTACGATTCTAACAGGACCTCCAGGCACAGCAAAAACCCTTCTCTCTGTTTATGCTGCTTGCCAAGCACTTCAAAAAAGAGAAATTGACAAGATTTATTATGTAAAACCCATCGTTGATGTGGTGGGTGAACAAGGCCTCGGTTTTTTGCCAGGCGAAGTTGATGAAAAAACTGCGCCCCATATTGCTCCGTTAAAGGATGCCTTATCTGTATTTATGCCAAAAGGCAAAGCAGATTATCTCATTGAAAAGAAAATAATTGAATTTGTTCCTCTAGAGCACCTCAGGGGCAGAAGCTTAGCTAGATGTTTTATCATTGCTGACGAAATGCAAAACGCAATCCCCCACTCGGTGCTAACTGTACTTACTCGATTAGGAAATGATAGCAAGGTGGCTTTACTTGGTGATGTTGTACAACGTGACCTTGACGGAAAGTTTGGTCGCGATGGACTCTCTGATGCAGCAAAAAGGTTGGCCAAGCTTAATGAGGTTGGTCATGTTGAGTTCTCCTTTAGTGAAATTGTAAGATCTGGGTTTGTAAGGTCTGTAATTAGAGAATATGCGGATCTATACGCAGCGTAGAGTTTAAAGTAACTATATATTATAGTTGCAGTACTATGCCTGGTAAGCTACCTGGGGGAAAATTAAGAATATCTAGAGTTGTTCCCCCTCTTTCTACAGTTGCGGATCCTACGGACACTGAAGTTAAATACTTTGGTCTTACAAGAGACGACGCTCTTAGTGATCTTGAGTCTAGCACGGAAGCGTTGCAAGAAGTGCTAAAGGACATTCAGTCTGTCTCTGAAAGAGAGACGGAAGGGGTATTTAACTTAAAAGACGTTTCGATTCTAGACGGCATTGAGGTTTTTGGAGTCACAAAAGAAGACCTTTCTCCGCTTCAAGGTGCTGCCTTAACAGACGGTGTTGGTGAAGCTATTGTAAATCCTCGCCAAAGACTACAAGATAGAATTACTCATTTTGAATCTTTTGCGGGGCGAGGTACTCCGTTCTTCGGATCTGGGCCTATAAAATATATGTATTACGCCGATCCTATCGGTACAGACCTTCCAGGGATTGTTTCTGTTGCTGCTAATGGAACTGTAACAGGTAACAGTACTAACTTTAATGGATCTACGGGTGCAAATGATCCATTTACTCCCCATGTTTTAACAAATGGCGACTATGTAGATGCATATAATTCAAACAACGAAAGGGTCGGAAGATATATAGTTAGCGGAAATCCATCTAGCAAGACGGCAATGACCGTTACAAATGCTGACACAGGCGCTATTACCGCTGTGTCTAACGTGTCATTAAAAGTAATATATTCTCACACTAGCCCACCTCCATTTTTTACAGAGCCAATAACCTCTACAGCATTTAACGCCCCAGATCATATTCCCAATATCTCACAACTCGAATATACTCATAGAATAGGTAGTAGCTCTACAGGAAGCTTTGTGCCTACAAAGTACAAAGAAGATTGGTGGGAAGGAGATTATGAAAGAGATTTCAAAACCCCTATTGCTAACCCCTATCAAGCATCTGGAGAAAATGCAGATAACGATCCAACTTTTAACATCATTAAAGACGGAAATAAAAACTATGGGCTATTACTCAATGACTTTCCTATTGATAAAAATCTAGGAATAAGATACGACTTTTATTTAAAAAAAGATTTTGTCGGAGAGTATTTTAAGTGGGCTGTACAAAAGTACGGAGAGGTTAAGATCGATGTTTACAAGCAAACAGGAATTGCTTCTAACGGCAATCCTCAAGGGTCTTGGATAACTGTTTTAGATACAACTGATGAGAGCACTTATCACGTATTTATTGACAAAGAAGAAAGTACACAAAACTTTGCAGAATTTAGAGAAGTGTATATGAACGGCGGCTCTAATTTTGAAGCATTAGCCACTACTTCTGAAGCAGCATTTTTAGATACAAGAGATACTTATACAGACTTAGAAGATACCGAGATCTCTAATTTTGACAACGAGTTTATTCCTGTTATTATTAGATACTGGCACGGACAAAATACTTTTAACAAAAATATAACAACTATTCCTGAGCAATCAAGATTAACACCTGGTGGAACAACTCCTTCTGTTAACTTTGATCTTAGAGAGTTTAATCTTTCTGAAGTTAACCTAGGTGGAACTATAAGCACATTAACAACTGCAGGAGTAGTTACAGGAGTTGGAACTGCATTTACTACAGACCTTGCAGTTGGAAGCAGAATAACTATAAATAGCAAGTCTTATAAAGTAGTTTCTATAGACAGTGACGTAAGCTTAATTATAAGAAATCCTGCAGAAGATAATTTCACAGGGCAGAGCTATATAGCTTCAACTGACAGAACCCATAAGCAAGCATGGAATAATTACTATACCCACGTTAAGGGTACTTTTGCAGGTGGTGTAGTAACATTAGATAATAATTATACAGGAGCAGGAACACAAAATAGTTTAGCCAATATGAATCGTAGATTTGATATTGTTGCATATACTATCGCAGGAAATGCTCCCACAGGCTTAAGTAATACAAAAAATATTTTAAACTATAAATCTGAATCTCAAACCAAATATGACTTCGGTCCTTCTAAGAGTAATTTTTACGAGGGAATAAGACTAGATGGCGGAAGTGGCGACTGGACTGATCTTACTTTTACAGTATCTGGTATTTCTATAGCAGAAAATGCTACAGTTCACATGATGATTCAAAATAATCCTCTCAAAACTGAACCTCCAAGAATAGTACCTGCCAGTAACTCTAATTTTACAGACGTTGATGAAATTGATAATGGTAGCGGCCGGGCTCTTTGGGTTGAATTTGTTTATTATCCCGATGAAAAAGGTACATACGAAGACGCAGGCGATCTCTTATCTAATGGAGCAGGGTATTCAGAAATAGATCCAGAAAAGCAAGCTCTAGAAGAAAGAAGCGTTTATTTTGGGTATAAGTACGGCGTGCTCCCTGAAACAAATCAATATACCTCTGCAAGGTACGATGGATTTTTAAGAAACACAATTACAAATGCTGTTACGAACAGAGACTATGATTATAACCATCCCAAACTTCTTGCAATAGGAAGGCAGAAAAAAGACACGGCCATTAAGCCTTTGCAAACAGGAGAAATAAGACCTGATGGCGCTAACTACACTTTCTTCATGTATGAGGCCGACGCATTCAATAACGGAGGTAGGGTTCAAATTCTTGCCGGGCCTGTTAATAGCTTAGCCGCAATATTTGCTCCAATAGCAGCTGGAGTAGACGCATCTTCAAGTCCTGGTAAAATACTTCATAGCACAGACAACGTTAATACTTTTTCAAATACAAATAAGCAAAACATAACAGCAGCTACTTCTGTTGTTACTCAAGGTAGTGGGTCTAATAATTACGGCATCTATCAAGAGGAATTTTTAGGAGGCCCGATTCTAGTTGCAAGAGGAAGCGGTACAGCAGGAGACTACAGCCCCGTTTGGTCTATTTCAAACATGGGAGACCCAGAAGGCAGAAACACTATCAACAAGACCTTATTCCTTGCTTATGTTTCTCAGGGGGCTGGGATCAACGCCTATTTTCGCGAGTTAATTAACGCGGAAAGACCTAGCGTCAAAGCCTCTTCTATCACATTAATAGGAGGAGGTCCGACACCGTCAATCCAAAATGCTGGTTTATTTGCCGCGGACTCTTCTAACTCATCTAGAACAAATCAAAACGCCGTTCCTTATATAAGCTCTAGGGTTGCCCTATACGCCTCAACGGATTCTGCTTATGCTACTGTCTTAGCAGAATATGACGTTACATCCTATACTGCTAGTTCTACTACAGTAGCTTTAAATAGAATAACAGGAACAGACCAGCCCGCCGGAACTTATAGAGCAATAGTTTATTACAACTACTTAAAAATACCACAAGCTCTTCATACTTTAGATTGGACTGACGAAAACGGAATAGACAAAACAACTACCTCTATACAAGACTCCCCGACGTATAGCGGAACTAACAACAACATGATTATTAACGGAGTGTATAGCACTTCGGCAACCTACTCTAGAGTTGATAACGGATCAACTTTGTCGTTTGGCGACGCACTGCTAATCGAGCCAGGAAGCAACACTGGCTCTGCTATAAGTCCTTTTAGCTCACAAACAGAACTTCCCTTCCCGCCTTCTGCAGCAGTAACACCCTTCGGGTTTGATAAGTCTTCTAATGATATAAACAACCCAGGATTGGGAGGTATTTGCTATCCTCCTATTGATGCTCCAGCAGATCCTGCACTTTCAACTCTTGCTATTGAAGATGCTAATCTATATGGCCGATCTGGCGGAACATTAAGAAAAGCCGAGGGACATTATGATACTTACTTTGGAGGTAAAAATTTAACTAATATTGGCTTGGCGTCTATAACAGTGACAAGAGGGTTCGTGTTTGATTTCCCTGCAGACAGCTATAACGATATCATCACAACGCCTTCCTCTGCACAATTACCTATATTTTCTTCCAACTCCTACACTCATAAATTAAGAGTAGAACTTACTCCGTACATTGGAGAGCCTAGTACTACTTTTGCTAACGCTACAGGGTTGTTTTTAAGATCAGAACTTTATAATAATCCTACGGGTGCAAGTCCACTGACTTCTTCTGACCAAAACCCCCATATTTACAACGACGTAACTACGTACTACTCAACTCAAGAGGCTGTAAAAGAAGCAGTGTACTTATTTACTAAGTCTTCCTCTATCAATCCTACATCAGAAACTGACGTTAGCCTAATATCAACAAGTTCTATAAACTTTGTTTAAGGTAGATATCTAAATAGAGGTACTAAGTAAGTATTAACGTTCCCGCTACCATTTTGAGCGGGGAGAGCTACTGTTGATACTGATGGGGCATTTTCTTTATGGAAATAAAACGCTCCGTCCGCGCCTAGATAATGTGATTCGCTATTGGCTGTTCCTAAGCTAACTGGTTGAATGCGTTGTCCCAAGGTCGCAACTTCTGTGTTAAACGCGTAGGCTGTGTTTGAACTATCAGTATCCTGAGCAGAAACAGCGTACGTACTGCCAAGGTCTGGATTTGTAATATTGCCGGCATTACTAAGAGTAAGGAAAGGTTTGTCTTTTGTAGAAAACGCTCTTTTATACTCAGTACCTACCTTAATAAATATTCCAGGAGCTTTGTACTTAACGTTATTATGGAGTATTTCAAATCTTCTCCCCCCTTCAAATGCAGTTTTTAATTTTGCTTCTGTTATCCAGGCATTATTAGGATTTAGTATGTAGTCTTGGTCTCTAAGTACGAGCCTCTGTCTAAATCTTGCGCTAACTCCTACAAACCTATTAAACTCAAATCCTAGATTGTTTCTGCTGTCTGTTTCGGTAAGAGGTAGCCTTGTATTTTGAATAGATAGCTCAGCGTCACTTGTAAGTCGGGCAGCAAGTTCTTGTAGTCCATTTATCTCTCCGACAATTTGACCTCCTAACTGATATCTGTTTATATATTGTTCCAACGCTACAGCAGAACCAGAAAATCTTAAGTTAAATATATTTCTAACATCTACTCCATCAAATCTTGCAATTCTAATTTGCCTATCTTCTACGCCCTCATTAAACTGCGTTTCATCTTTTTCTTTATCTAAAAATATGTATTTTGATTCTAAAGAGTCATATAAATAAAACCCATCAGGGCCGCCTTTTACAACATCATATAGATAATTTACAACAAAAATACTTGGTTTGTTTCCAGAATATAGATAATCTTCTTGTTTCTCTAAATATAAAGCACCGTTACCTGATGTGTTAGAGACAACGCCTTCTTTTACTAATAGTCGTTCTCCTAGAATATACCCTGTTCCTCTAGAAGTAAATGTAATAGAGGCAATCTTAAACCTTCTTGTATAGAATCCTGTATAGTACGATAGTTCTTCGGGTGCGTTGGTGGGGGGTAGTAGTAGTGTTCCAGACTGGTTCTCGCTGCTTTGCTGAGGAGTTACAAGCGTATATTCTTTAACTACATTATTAGCAAAAGTAACTTTTACAAGTACATTAGTACTTAACGGGCTACTACCAGAATCCGCTGTATAGTTCCAAGTACCATTTGCATTCATCTGGAAGTCGTGGCCTGTTCCAAAAATGTTATTAGCAGGAGAACCAGCAGCATAGTCTGAGCCATTTAGTCTATAGGTAGTGACATTTGCTGTAGCGTAAATAGTTGGGTCTATTACAAATTCTACTGTTGCTAGGGCATTATTTGCTCCGCTTTTCTCCCCCTCTAAAACAACTCCTGAAACAGTTACATTAGAAATTAAATTTTCAACTTCTCCTTGAGAGTTTGTTTGTCTAAAGAAAAATCCGTCTCCAGAGTTATTAATTTTAATTTGAGGTATAGATCCGTTCTCAGAGTATATGGGACCATAAGCCTCGGCGTCACCCCCTACCCCCAGAGTATAAGTATCAAAAAATACTTTATTTCCAGTAGCAAAAGTGTAGTCTTTTGTAATAAATTTTGTTCTCTTTACTGCTTGATCTTGGTTATTAACTTTAGTTTTAAAAGTTTGAGAAGCAAGCGCTATAAGTTGAGCAGAAGGATTTGACTGAGACTCCGTACCGCTATTTACAAGAGAATTAATCTGAGAAGATAAAGAAAACAATTCTATATCATTTTCAATTCCCGGCGCATCTAATTTTTGAAGGGCCTCTTTAAGGTTAATGTCTCTTTCAGAAAGATTTAATTTTTTACTTAATCCTGCCATGTGTTATTTCTCCTATTTATACATTAAACGACGGGAACATCAAACAAGTCTATGGTTATCCTACTCGAGTTTAATTCTCTTAATTTTGTTTTTAATGGGTCCTCTGCTCCACCGGAAAGAGTATCAAAGATATCGTTTAACTGCCAATTACTATAAGTTCCTGCAGAGATATCTGGTTTTGTTGCTTTAAGTTTTATTCTGAGATCTCTTAGTCTATTATCACCCATAATTTCATATACATCATAAGCGTCTTGAATAATTCTTCTGATAGACAATCTACTTAGCGGATTATTTTCTAAGTTAATGGTTACTATTTCTGCTCTACCTGTAAACCCAGCATTTGAAGCTCCTGTTATATTTTGAAGGGTCCCCGTCCTATAACAAGTAAGCAAATTACTTTGTAAATCTAAAGTTCTTAACCTTCCCTGCCCAGTGTTTTTAAAATTAGGAATAAAGCCGCCTAAAGAGCAATCCTTCATGTAAATATACTCTACATTAGGACATCCGTTAAAGAACCCATCGCATTCAATGGCCTTTCTTCTAAAAGTAACAGATGTGTCTGAACTATAATTTAATGTTATACCTTCTCCTGTAGAGTTTGCTCCTACTACTACAATATACTCGTAGCTAGGATCTTCATTAAATACGGATCCAACTCTGCCTTTTAGTTGCCCACCAATATACACTTCATCACCGACTCGAACATATTTTTGCAAGTTAGTAACGCCTGCAGTTTTAAGAAGTATATTTCCAGCAGATTGCGGGGCTCCTTTATAAGCCCTAGATTTAAATGTAGTAGAGCCTGAAACCCACTGTTCTTGTGAAATATTCCCGTACTCAGAGGTAGTACTCTTGTCATCCCAGTTTAATGGCGCAAGAGCACTAAACACTGGCTTATTTTGCTTAGACGTATCTTGTGCCCAGCTTGATGGATACTTCGAAAGTAGAGAATCTGTTGTATAGAATCTTTTTAATATAGTGCTTCCGCTATTAATATTTAATGGGGCCATGTCTGGAACAATTGCTCCACCAACGTTTGTTCCAGAATACCTGATATAGATTTCCTGTACTCTTTTTGTTGATTTCACAGATAAAGCGCTTAGATCAAAGAATCTATTATTGTCAGCGCGCATTCTAAGCGCTAACGACTCACTTGCGCCCTGGGCTACTCCTGGAATTCTGGGGAAACGTCCTGACCAGCGCCCTGAGCTAATCGAAAGAAAAGCCATTTTAGTAAGCTTATCAAAGTCGTTATACCTAAACTTCATTTCATAATTTCTATTATTATTGATTTCTAAGGCCCTAATTACGGTCTCTGTAGTAGGGTGGAAGAAATTGAGCGGAAATATATATTTACCGGGTTCATTGGCTCCTGTGCCTCCCTGCGAGATTGAAAGACTACCTTCTGCGTAGCCCTCCCAATCAATTGCGCCAATATTTATATAATCTAATTTTGGGCAATCTTTAACGCTAAATAGTCTGCCGGTCCATCCACTGTTAAAAGAAACAATCGTTCTTAATTCCGACGCTTTTACAAAATCGTTCGAGTCGGTTGTGGTGGTAGTCGTACCAGGATTATATCTAATTTTTCTTTCTGGTCCATGAGCCCTAGTGTAAGTAAGATTCAATGATTCTAGTTTTTGCCAAATAAGAGAAGATCCTGTTGCTAAGTTAAAAGCTATGTCGGTTTGGACGAAATCAATAACTTTAGCGTTAGTCAACCAGCCGGACCATGCCGTTGCCGCGCTAGTAGCTGCGTGACTGTATCTATTAAGAGCCGTTCCTCCGATAGTATCTGTGACGTTCATAACGCGTGCGGTGGTATTGGCCGGTTCGTTAATATTTCCAACCATTGTATCATCTGTGCAAATGCCTCCAGCAAAGTTATTACTGTTGTAACCTAGATGGTCGACATTCCATGTAATTACTTTAAATTGTCCTATGAATTGTTGTTGTTGATCGGCTGTATCTCCAGATGCCCATTGAATATTATCGCCGACATCCCGCATACTCCCACCAACTTGTGTCTGCCAAGAATAGTTTATCGAAAACTCCTGGTTGTTATTATTTAATTTAGGAATATTTCCGTATAGGTTTTTAACCCCGCTTTGAGATGTTGATATATCTATCTCTCCAAGATTGGGGAAAATAACAGAAAAATCTGGATTTGCAACTTTAAACCTTGAGCCTAATCTCAATATCCTTAGAGCAGTAAATCTTCTGATACCATTTGCAAGACCTGCTGCTCCGGTAAATGAGCCGTTATTGCCAGGGTTTAATCTTGTTTGATGGAGGAGGTGGCTTCCGGCCGTTGCAGTTGATAAAGTTCCGTCATACGAAGCTTTCTTTACTCCGCCACCGCCTGCTTCAAATCCGCTATATGCTAGTATCTGTACCCCGGTCTGAATGGGAATGTTGGTGCTATTGTAGCTATTATATAGGTTTGGGTTAGTTTGCCAGTCGAACCATTCAATAATACCTTGGTCCCAAAATCTATTACCACGCAAATCTAGTTCTTCTAAAGTAAAGTGGTTTACCTTTAGCCACGTAGGAATGGTGGAAAGTTTATTATTCCGACAAGAAAATACTTTTAAGTTGTCGAACCCAAGTAAGCCTAGATCAGGAGTATTATCGTCCTCTTCTATTCCTAGTCCTTCCAACCTTAATTCCTCTACAATAAAAGGAGCACAATAGATATATAAATAAGCATCCTGGTTATTTCCAGTCTTTCCGGTGGTATTTATACTTCTAGTCATTGTGTTTCTAGAAGCTTCTAGAGAATCATTAAAAGTTTCTCCTATAATTTTATAATTATCGCTTTTTCTTCTAAGCTCGTATCCAAAATAATATGGAGAAGGAGCGTTCCGAGTAAAGATTGTAAAGCTTGCAGAGTTGTTAATCTTAACTGGGACTCTTAGCGGAGAGTTTTTAGAGGCAAGAGCGTCTACAACCTGCAACGAAGGACTAGACGTGTTAGGCGTTTGCATATAAACGGGAACCTTCACAATATTTGTAGGGCTTTCCGTAATACCGCCTTTAGGAACAAATAAATTTTTTGCTAATTTGAGACTAGAGTAGTGGCCTCTTCTTCTTACTCTTAGGGTTCCTCCATAGGAAGCATTAGTATATCTTCCATTTGTGTCTCTTTCTGCATTAAATAAACTTTCTCTAGAGGTAGATACTGTTGCTGTCGAAAGGTTTCCTTTTTTGTCTTTAAATTTATATTCTATTGCGTTAGCGGCTATTCCGCCATGAAGCATTATAATGTTATCAGAGTACTCGGAAGTAAGAAGGCTGCTTTTA
>Ga0070752_1001068_pt1 | contig 20167 bp, 22 predicted proteins | sample VirMetDEL_Aug_30_FD_77440 | JGI IMG/M metagenome (GOLD analysis project Ga0070752, IMG submission 77440) | Aqueous microbial communities from the Delaware River and Bay under freshwater to marine salinity gradient to study organic matter... | ecosystem: Environmental > Aquatic > Marine > Coastal...
CTCCACCAAAAACTCAGAAACATAAGAAGTATGGTAAGGAGAAATAAATAATGTCTAATAATAGATTATATGATACAAGTAAAGTTAAAATTATTAAAATTCCCGCAGCTATGAATTATGGTATGCGTAAAGATGTAGAAGTTACTGCTAGTTCTAAAGATGGAGCAAACCGTGGTCAGCGAACACCCTATGCTCGTACATCAAAAAAGAAAGGCGGTTCAATAGCTAAAATGAACAAAGGAAAGCAACCAAAAAGTTATGCACAAGATACTACCCCACCATCTCCGTATGTTGCAACTCCAGATGGATATATGGTTCTTAAAGAAAAAAGTGTTAATATACCTATACCTAAATCAAAACCTAAAGCCCAGCGTAAGAAAAAGGGTGGACGAATTGGTTCAGGTTGTAATAGGCTTTATTAATGGCTATAAATCGTGGAAGTATTCGGCAACAAATTACAAAACCAGGATTGACAAAACGATTGACCAAGACTTCTGGAAAGAAGAATGGGAAAAAGAAATTAAAGGTTTCTACACCAAACAATAGGTTATACTAATGGCTACTTCAGGTACATTTAATTTTTCTATGGATATAGATGAAATTATCCAAGAAGCTTTGGAAATGATTGGGGGTGAAGAAACTCTTGGTCACGAGCCTAAGTCTGCTCGGCGTTCCATTAACTTGCTTCTTCAGGATTGGCAGAACCGTGGTGTTATGCTATGGACTGCTAATACATCTGCAGTAACGCTTACAACAAGTGTTACTACATTTACTCTTGCATCTGCAACTATTGATGTGCTTGAAGCTGTACATAATCGTAGCAATACTGATATTCAACTTGAACGTATTTCTATGCAGGAGTATTTAAAAATTCCTAATAAAGGTCAGACAGGACGTACTACACAGTATGCTGTTAGACATGAACGTGGCGCACCTGTAGTACATCTTTGGCCTATTCCTTCTAATTCAACAGACCAAATTAAATTAGAACTTGTACGTTATATGGAAGATGTAGATAAGTCTGCTTTTCAAAATGCAGATATTTCTCGTAGATTTATACCATGTCTTACTGCAGGTCTTGCGTATCAAATGTCTATGAAACGTCCCGGCGTAGAAGGTGGTCGCATTCAAATGATTAAACAAGAATATGAAGAAAGACTAGGACGTGCTATGGAAGAAGATAGAGAACGTGTAAGTATTTTCTTTAAACCAAAGGTTAATATTTAATGGCAAGTGGTAAGTATGCTTTTGGCATATGTGATATATGTGGGTTTAGATATAAGTTAAAAGAGTTAAAAAAGAATAGCTATGGCATGATGGTATGTCCATTAGACTACGATGGTAAGTATGATTTACAAAGCCATCCTCAAAATAAAACACCTAAGATATCAGATGATATATCTATTAAAGACCCTCGTCCACGTTCACCTATGCCACCTACAAATGTAACAGTAACAGATTGGTTACCACCTTACCCACCGGGAGTATAAAATGGCTAGAGGTAAAAATGTAATCCAAGAATGTCAAATCTGTGGGTTTGAATTTAGACGTTCTTTGATGCGTTTAAACTCTAGTGGTCTACTTGTTTGTCCTGAAGATTACGAAGGTTCTTATGATTATAAAAGTCACCCACAAAATAAATCACCCGATACTCGTAAAGAACAACCTTGGGTTATAAATGCAAGACCAGAAGATACATCATTTAATTCTTCTGGTGGTGGTGGTGGCGGTAGAAATATTGTTTGGAACACTGCCATAGTAAACTATAATAATATTACTACTCTTTATTGGAATAATATATAATGGCATCATTAACTAATAAAACTATTGCTAGTACCTACAAAGATTTGCTACAAGTTAGTAATAGCAATTCAGGTGTAGATGGTACTCTTAGAAATATTGAAGATGGCGAAGGTACTTCTTCTGCTTTACAGATTTCTCAAAGTGGTGTTAATATTGATGGTGACTTCTATATAGGTGGTAACCAGCTTACCGCAACTGTATCCGCACTAAATAATATTGCTGACCTTACTGGCACTAATGGCATTGTAGCTGTTAGTGGTGGTAATGTTTATGGGCGTTCAATCGCTGCTACAGGCCCTCTGAGCGTCACTAACGCTGATGGTACAGAAGGTAACCCAACAATTGCTTTAGTTAGCTCTGCAGTCTCTGCAGGGGCTTATGGGCCTATGTCTACATTTACTGTAGATGGGTATGGTATCATTACTGATGTAACTGTTGCTTCAACTATTTCTGCTAATGCTTTTATTGGTGGTACATTTGATGGTTCTAAACTTGACATTGAAAACAATGTTTCTATTGGTGGTACACTTATTGTATCAGGAACTTCTAATTTAAAAGAAATTAGTGCAACAGATGTTATCTTCAATACTGTTAGTGCAACATCTAATATTTATTCGCCTGTTGTAAGTACTGGTAGTCTTCATGCAGTTAGTGCAAGTATTGGTGATTTATATGCTGCCAATCTTTCATTTACAAATGTGTCTGCAAATGCGCTTACTCTTTCTAATCTTACCGTACAAACATCTTCAAGTTTTGCTGGTGTTGCAACATTTACTGCAAGTACAACATATGATTCCAATGTAAACTTTAAAGATAATAAAACTCTTTCATTTGGTGATTCTGGTGATTTAGAAATTATTCATAATGGTGTACATTCAAATATTCGTGATATAGGAACTGGTAATCTATTTATTCAAAGTAATGAAATTAGACTTACTAATAATGGTTCATTTTCTATGCTTACCTTGGCTGATGGTCAAGATGCAGATTTCCCATATGGTGTTCAGGTAAGTGGCACGGTTAGTGCTACTAGTTTTGTTGGCCCAACTATTACAAGTATTACTACTGCTATTACATCTATTAATACTTACATTACTGGGGTGTCTGCAGTTTTTGCAGCAAGTATTAATAATACTAACAATGCTCTTACAGCTTTGTCAGCTACGATGGCTACATCTATTGACAACAGTAATACAAACATTACAGCAAATGCGAATGCTATTACATCAGTCAATAGTGTTATTACTGCATTGTCTGCTACTATGGCTACAAGCATAGACAACACAAACACAAATCTTACAGCACTATCAGCAACAATGGCAACTAGTATAGCAAATACTAATGCCAATGTCACTACAAATATTAATGCAATTACATCTGTAAATTCTGTTATTGCTAATCTTTCTTCTACTCTAGCTACATCTATTGGCAACCATCTTCCTTTGGCTGGTGGTACAATGACAGGAACACTTACACTTGCAGGTGCGCCTAGTGCTAATCTTGAAGCTGCAACTAAACAATATGTAGATAATCTGACTGCTGCAGCTATTCACTTCCATGACCCTGTTCGTGTAGAAAGTCCTGATAGTGCAGGTAACTTGAATGCTACCTATAACAATGGCACTGCAGGTGTGGGTGCTACACTTACTAATGCAGGTACTCAGGCAGCACTTGTTATTGATGGTGTAACACTAAATACAAGTGACCGTGTTCTTATTTACAACCAAACTAATGGTTATGAAAATGGTGTATATACTGTAACTGATACAGGCTCTGCATCAACTAACTGGGTACTTACTCGTGCTACAGATGCAGATAGTTATCAGCCAAATGATAATACTGGTATTGATGGTGGTTCATACTTCTATGTTCAAGAAGGCGATGACGGTGCAGGTGAGGCTTATGTATGTAGTAACATAGGTACAATTACCATTGGTACTACACCAATTACATTTGTTCAGTTTAGTTCTGCACTTGTATATACTGCAGGTAATGGTATTAATATTAGCAGTGGTCGTGTAATATCTGTATCTGGTGTTCCTTCTTCAGCTACTATTGCTGCCTTGTCTGCAACAATGGCAACATCTATTGATAATACTAATACTAATCTAACTGCACTATCTGCAACAATGGCTACAAGTATTGCAAATCATTTACCCCTTGCAGGTGGTACACTAACAGGTCATGTATCTGGTACGGCTCTTACAATGTCTGGAGATGTTTCTGCTAATGCTTATTATGGTGATGGTTCTAATTTGACTGGTATTACTGCAGGAGCATCAGAAGGATTTGCTATTGCAATTGCTATTGCTTTAGGCTAATATTTAATGTATAATTACATAATTGAAATATAGGAAGATAATATGGCTAACGCATTTAAATCTGTAACAGCACAAAACGTAGGAACCGTACAGGTATCTGTGTACGAATGTCCTGTAGCTACGTCTACAACAATGATTGGAATGACTATTGCTAATACTGCAGCATCTCAAATTCTTGTAGATGTTCAGATGAAAGATGCAAGTAATAGCGACACACAAATCTATTTGGTAAAGGACGCACCTATTCCAGTTGGGAGTTCTCTTGTTGTTCTTGGGGGTGACCAAAAGGTAGTCTTTGAAGTTTCAGATAGTATGAATATTACAAGTGACACAACAACAAGCGCAGATGTAGTATTGAGTTTCTTGGAGATTGCATAATGCCTTATATGGGTAATCAACCTGCAACTTCTTTTTCTTCTGTATCCTATCAAGACTTAACTGGTAGTAATGGTACGTCCTTTACTCTTGACTATCCTGTAGGTAATGCACAAGAAATTGAAGTATTTGTAAATAATGTTCGTCAAGAACCGGGGGTAGCATATACTGCTAACGGTACAGAACTTATTACTACTGGTACTATTTCTATCTCAGATGACTTCTATGTTGTATTCCAAGGTAAAGCACAACAAAGCGCAACACATCCTGCAAATCAAGACCTCAATGCAAATAATGGTATATTTACTGGTACAGTTACTGCTAATTCTTTTATTGGAATTCCAAACCCTTCGCTTATAATCAATGGGGCTTGTTCTATTGCACAGCGTGGCACGAGCGGCACGGGCGGCGACTATCAGTCAGTAGATAGATTTGGAGTTACATTTGGCACTGTGGCAATTACCCAATCACAAGACACAGACGTGCCATCAAATCAAGGCTTTAGTAACAGCTTCAAGATAGAATGTACTACGGCATCTTCTTCAACTGCGGCATATGTTGCGTTATATCAAAAGATTGAAGCGCAAGACGTAAGAAATAGTGGTTGGGATTACACATCATCTAGCAGTTATTTGAGCATTTCATTCTGGGCGAAGGCGTCTGTTGCTGGGACGTATTTGTGGTCTGTTCGCACGAATGATGGCACTGCTTACAATTACGCTGACAGCTATACATTGGCGGCTAACACTTGGACAAAGATTACAGGCACAATACCGGGCAACTCTAATATAAGCTTTGATAATGATAACGGTGAAGGCCTTGCTGTTTACCCAATGCTTGAACTTGGCTCTGATTATACATCAGGGTCATCATTTAAAACTTGGACAGCGCACACTGGAACAACCCAGTCGCCAGACGTTACTGTTAATTTCTTTGATACGCTTAACGCCACGTTCAAGATTACAGGATTAAAAGTTGAAGTAGGCGAGACTGCGACTGACTTTATTCACGAAGATATTGGTACCACGCTTATAAAGTGTCAACGATATTGTAGAGTTTATTATGGTGATAATAACTATTCACAAATGGGCGGTACTGGCTTTGCTGCTAACGGAACTACTGTAAATATACCTGTATTACTAAATCCACAAATGAGAGCTACGCCAAGCTTATCAGCGTCAGGTAATAGTCAGCTTAGTGATGGTGCTGCTGGAACTATAATAAGTGGAATAAGTGTAATTACACAACAAAGCAGTAGAGATGTATTATCAGTTGCACCAACTGCTACTGGACTGACGCAACACAGACCTTATAGATTAGAATCAGCAAATAACACAACTGCAAGAATAACTATTAGTGCGGAGTTATAAGATGACAAAAACTATAACAAATGCAAAATATACAGTTGATGTAAATGGAGATAATGCATCAATAAATGCAATAATTAATGGTGTTTTAACATCAGTTCCGCTTGACCCTGCTAATTCAGATTATGCAGAAATTTTAAAACAAGTTCAAGCTGATACACTAACTATTGAGGATGCAGATTAATGGCACTTAGTAAAATTAAAACAGGTAGTATAGAAGATACTATTGACCTTACTGCAAACGATGGTACATTTACTGGAAATATTACAGCAACAACTGGTATTGGTGTTATTCAAGTAACATCTACGCAAGTTACAGCAACAGGTTCTTTTACTACAGCATCTACATCATATGTTACTGACAGTACGATGCCAACTTTAAATATTACACCAAGTTCTGCATCCAGTAAAATTATGATTATATTTCGTATTGGTATGCAACATGATGCAAGTGGACAAATTGAAAATACTATTTATAGGAACAGCACAACTGATTTATCTAATGGCAATACTTACGGCTTGTCTTTTAGCGGCGGCGCACAACCCGGTTGGTTTAATAATACGATTACGTGGGTTGATGCTCCTACTACTGTAGGTGAGGTAAGATATACTTGGTATAGCCGTGCTGAATCTCCTGTAGATATTACACCTGTTCATCCCGGCACTACTTGGAGTGCTATTTTGATGGAGTTACCATAATGACTGAAGCAAGAGACTTGGCAGATGTGCCTAATGGTTTGACTGTAAATAGTAGTGGATATGTTTTAACTTCATTAAGACCAGCTTTTAACGCAAGTAGAACATCAAGCCAAGCAGTAAACAATTCAACAATTGTTTTTGACCAAGTTTCATTAAATGTTGGAAATCATTATAATAATACTACAGGTCAATTTACTGCGCCTGTTGCTGGTGTTTATCAATTTAGTTTTGAATGTGTGGGTGGGGCTTCCCTTGGTGGACATGATTATTTTGCAAAAGTTAATGGTGTAACAAACCAACAATTAATTTCAGTAAGACCGCCTTCTGTTAATAATACTGACACACTTGCTTCTAAAACTGCAAGTACCGGGTTAATATCTTTGAGTGCTAGTAATACTGTTGAAGTTTTTTCTCCACAAAATTTAACTGTATATAGTGATGGAAATAGTTGGTTAAAATTTTCAGGATATTTAATAGGATAACATATGGCATATATAGGAAAATCACCACAGGGTTCAGGAGTTAGAACTCGTTACTATTACACTGCAACAGGTGGAGAAACATCTATCAGTGGTGCAGATGATAATGGTAGAACTCTTACATTTACTGATGGTGAATATGTAGACGTATACCTGAATGGTATTTTGCTTGTGGCTGGTACTGACTATGGTACTGGTACTACAAATACTATTAATGGATTAACTGCTTTAAATGCAAGTGATATTGTAGAAATTGTTGTATATGATATTTACTCTGTAGCTAAGATAAACTCAGAAGCAATCAGGTATCGTTATTATAAAACTGCTTCTGGTGGTGAAACATCTATTAGTGGTGCAGATGATAGTGGTGCAACAATTACTTTCCCAGCTAATGCAGAGATTGATGTTCGTGTAAATGGTGTGTCACTTGTTCAAGGCACAGACTATAATACAACAACTGCTAATACTGTTGGTGGCTTGACAGCATTGACTGCAGGACAGGTTGTTGAGATTGTTTACTTTAGTTCGTTTCTTTTATCTGACACAGTAAGTAAAGCTTCTGGTGGAACCTTTGGTGGAAATGTGGCTATGAATGGCGACCTCACCGTAGACACTAACACCCTTTACGTTGACAGCACGAACAATCGGGTTGGCATTGGGACGACTTCGCCCAGTTATAAAATGTCTCTGGAAGATAGCAGCAACTTTGCCATTCACCTGCTAAAGACAGGCAGCAACGACGGTTGGGTCAGAAACATTGGCACGATGGACATAGCTGCCGCATCTGGCGGCGGTGGCGGTCAAGTAATTACATTCAGCACTGGTGCAAATTACGCTGGTTTGGCAGAGCGTATGCGTGTGGATGGGGTCGGAAAATTGCTTATCAACAGAACTACGGCATTATCAAATGGTTATTTAGCAATCAATGGCGGTGCTGCTGAAGCAATGTCAATTCAAGGCGGCAGTAATGACTATATTGTTTCTTGGCACAACACTAGCGGTACACTTATAGGTTCAATTACTGGTTCTTCAGGTTCTTCAACATCCTACAACACAACATCCGATTACCGCCTAAAGACCGCAGTCACTTACGATTGGGATGCCATCACACGCCTAAAGCAGTTACGTCCTGCAAGGTTTGAGTGGATTGTTGATGGTGATGACGCTGTTCCTGTCGATGGTTTCCTTGCACACGAACTTGCAACAGTCATCCCTGAAAGTGTCACCGGCACACATAATGAGGTAGATGATGAGGGCAACCCTGTGTACCAAGGCGTTGACCAGAGTAAGCTAACCCCATTGCTTACCAAGGCACTGATTGAGGCGGTTGAAAAGATTGAACAACTAGAGACCCGCATTGCGGCACTGGAGAATGTGTAATGAGTAGGGCAAGAGACATAGCAAACAGCGTAGGCGGTGGTAGCCTTGTATCAGTAGGAACTATTTTTCCTTTTGGTAATGGTACGCTTCCAACAGGTTATTTAGCCTGTGATGGTTCTGCTGTTTCTCGTACAACTTACTCAGATTTATTTGGAGTTATTGGAACTGACTATGGTGTGGGAGATGGGTCTACTACATTTAATGTTCCTGATTTACAAGACAAAGTTCCAGTAGGTTCTAGTGGTACAAAAGCTATTGCTTCTACTGGTGGTAGTGCAACACAAACCCCAACTGGTACAATAACTGTAAACAACCACACACTATCTACTAGCGAAATACCTGCTCACGGACACAGTATTACTGCAAATGCTTTTGCAGGTAATCTTGGATTAGTTCAGTGTCCTGTTGGTGGTGATGGTAACAAGTATGGTACTGGGGATGATGCCAGAGATGCCTCTTCTGAAACTGCAAGATATGTTGCAAACAATACAGGTAGCGGTGGCGCACATAATCACGGCGGTTCATTTAGCGGTAGTTCAATGAGTGTTGAACAACCATATGTCGCTATGAAATTTATGATAAAACACTAAAGGAAAATAAATGTCATACTCAGCAATTGTACCAGATAAAATGTTAGCCAGTAATAATGTAGGCGTTAAATGTGAAGACGATTCTTTCTGGAATCAATTTACAAACATACACGCTATTCAGGTAGATGTTAATAATTCTTCATGGGTAGAGATGTCTGATGGAACATCTCGTGATGCAACTGAAGAAGAAAAGACTGCAGTAATAAATAAATTTAATGAAATTAATAATGCCATTATTGAAGCAGAACGTCAGAAAGAATTTGATTGGGATAACTCTTGGGATAGGGTTCGTAGAACAAGAACAATTCTTTTACAAGAAACAGATAAATATCTTGTTGCAGACTTTCCAATTACACCTGAAAAGCGTACTGAATGGGAAACATATAGAACTGCCCTTCGTAATATTCCTATTACTTACGCAGATGAACAGCCTATAAACATTACATTTGATGGTCCGGGGAACGTATATGTTAGCGGAACAAAAGTCATTGCAGTACCAAGTTAAAACACCTGACTTTCAAGGCGTACATTTGTGGGATAGACAGATAAATTACCAAAAACAAGACTTTGGCGTGATGCTTGGGTTTTATCTGGAGACAAAATAGACTATAATAATAAGTTAGCAGTAAATGTTTTAAAAAAAAAATCAAAAAACCCTGTAGAAATGCAGCAACTAATTGAAATCTGGGAGCAAACAAATGGAAATGTCTAGTTTAATTGATATGCTTATCGCGTCAATTGTTGCTGGATTTGCTTGGTGGGCTAATGGAACATCACGTGAACAAAAACGAATTGAAATTTTGTTAAATAAAACAAGAGAAGATTATGCTACTCGTATGGAAATGCGAGATGATATGCGCCGTGTTATGGAAGCACTTCACCGTGTAGAAGATAAATTAGATAAAGTTTTACAGAGGGATTAAATAAATGGCATCAACTTATACTTCCAGAATTAGACTAGAAAAACAAGCAGATGGAGAAAATCCAAACTCTTGGGGTTTGATTATGAATCAGAATGTCATTGACCTTATTGATGAGGCAGTGGCAGGATATGCAATTGTGTCTGTGTCAAGTGTACCTGTTTCACTTACATCAAATAATGGTGCAACAGACGAGGCTAGACAAGCATCTCTTGAAATTGCTGGTGAACTTTCTGCTATTGTTACTATTACTATTCCATCTGAAGAAAAAACATATTTTATTCGTGACAACACAACTCAGATTTCAGCAACAAACTTTGCAGTTGAAATGAAAACAGCAGGTGGTACAGGTGTTCGTGTCAACAATGGTTCAAATATCTTTGTTGCTTGTGATGGTACAGATATTTATAAACTAGAATCTGCTACTTCTGTATCTGCATTTACAGCTAATACTTTAAATGCTACGAATATCATAGTATCTGTTGTGTCTGCCACTAATATTTATGGAGATATATCTAATGCCACTGGAACAATTCCTCTTCCATCAGGTCTTGTATTCCCCTATGCTGGAACAAGCGCACCTAGTGGATATTTATTTTGTTATGGACAGCAAGTTAATAGAACTACCTATGCTAACTTATTTAGTGCTATAGGAACTACGTATGGTGTTGGAGATGGCTCAACTACTTTTAATTTACCAGACCTTCGGGGGCGTGTAGTTGCTGGTAAAGATGATATGGGTGGAACAAGTGCGAACCGCCTTACTAACCAAAGCGGTGGACTTGATGGCGACACGCTGGGTGCTACTGGCGGTGGTGAGACGCATACACTTACAGTTGCTCAAATGCCATCGCATAATCACTTTAGTGGGTGGTATGGTCCACGTCCTGCCAGTGGCACTGCTAACGAATTTTCGACATCATCAGGGGCATACCCTTCAGTTAATACAGGTTCCACTGGCGGTGATGGAGCGCACAACAACGTACAGCCAACATCTATTCTCAACTATATTATTAAGACATAGAAAATTTTATGGCAACAAAGTTTACATCATTAAATTTTCTTCCCGGTTTTCACAGGGAATCTACCCAATATGCCGAAGAAGGTAAATGGTATGATGGTAATCGTGTGCGTTTTCGTGAAGGAAAACCAGAAAACTTACGTGGTTACGAAAAACATAATACAGAAAGTTTGGTAGGTATTGCTAGAGATATACTTGCGTGGGCAGATAATGATACACGTAAGCATATTATCTTAGGTACTAATGAACAGGTATATGTAGAAAAAGACCAAACACTATATGATGTAACACCTATTGTATCTGTTGTATCCGCATCAGATATTTTTTCTACTAATGCAGGTTCTGCACTTGTTTCTGTAAATATTACAAACCACGGCGCACAAGCAGGTGACCGTATTATTATTGAGGCTGCTGCTACAGTAGGTGGTAATATTGATTTGACTACATCTGCCGCAGGTGGTCCTATTTTTACAATTGTAACTGCAGCAACATTAAATGATTTTACAATTCAATCTGTTATTACTGCTACAGATACTTCTGCTACCGCAGGTGGAACTGCAGTATCTGTAGCTTTTTTATTGCCTAAACAATTATCCAATAGTATTCAAGGTCTTGGTTGGGGTGCTGGTAATTATAATGCAGGTGCTTCAGTAACTGGTGGTCGTGCTTGGAATAACCCTTCTGCAACATCTGGGTTTACTTTCCGTGGCGCACAGTGGCAGTTTGATAACTGGGGTGAAGATGTACTAGGTTTACGTAGAGGTGGTAATTTATTTTACTTTGATACAGATGTATCTATTACACCAGAGCGTATGAAAATTTTAACAAGTGCTACCAATGCACCTGTTGTTACTGTTACGGATGCGCCTTCACAATCTAATTACTTTGTTGTGTCTCCTAATGATAGACACGTTATTTGTTATGCGACTAATGAATACGCAAGTGGTAACTTTAATGCAATGCTTGTACGTTGGTCAGACCAAGAAAACTTTACAAACTGGACACCTTCTATTCAAACTACATCAGGTGAAGTTATTCTTGCGGATGGTACAGAAATTGTAGGGGCTGTACGTTCTCGTAACTCTATTCACATTTGGTCTGATAATGCAATGTATACACAGCAGTTTGTTGGTCCACCTTTTATCTTTAACTTTCAACAAGTTGGTACAAACTGTGGTTTGATTGCACCCCATGCAGCAATAGACTATGATGGTATTTCATTCTGGATGGGTGACAATAACTTCTATGCTTTTGATGGTCGTGTAAATAATTTGCCTTGTACAATACGTAGACATATCTTTGATGACTTTAATATGACTAATAAAGATAAAGTATTTGCTGGGGTTAATTCAGAATTTAAAGAAATTATTTGGTTATACCCTAGAGGAAATAGCACTGAGCCTAACGCATATGTTATATTTAATGTTGCGGAACAAACGTGGGTGTATGGTGATACCTTCTACACTACCTTTGCTGATAGAAATATATATGATAATACTTTAACAACAGGTGCAGTGTCTGCTACTGCTGGTCAGTATCTTTGGGATAACGAACCTGCTGATTTGTATACAGGAGATGGACTACCCTTGTCTTCATATATTGAATCTGCAAAAATTGATATTGAAGATGGTACTCAAATTATGTTTATGGATAAAATTATTCCTGATTATACTTTGGGTACAGGTAATGATATTGAAATATATGTTAAAACAAATGAGTACCCTGCAAGTCCAGATATAATTAAAGGACCATTTACTATTAATAGTACTACAAAGAAAATTGATTTTAGGGCAAGAGGAAGACAAGCATCAGTTCGTGTGTCTGGTACTAATGATGGTACATGGCGTTGGGGTTCTGTGCGTGTAGGTATACAGCCGGATGGTGGTAGATAATGGCTAACTATCCTAATCTTCCTAAGTATATTTATGCTACTAGTCCTCTTGAAGTATATAGAGAAGTACAGTCTTGGGCTAATCAACTGTCTCAAGAATTAGATTTAAGAGATAATAAAGTAGATAGTACACCTTCTACAAAAGTATATGCAGTTACTACAGTAGCTGATATCGGTCGTCCTAGTAGTGGAGATATAGCATATTCAAAAGATGAAGGTAAGTTTAAAGGTTATGTAAGTGGCACAGGATGGGTGGATTTTAACTAATGAACAATAAAGAATATTTTGATATGCTTAATAATGGTAGCTATATTACCAATATTAATAAGGGTGTCGTACAAACTAATGATTATTTTGGAACAAAAACAGTTCAGGGTATGGCATTAAACCTTGGTTCATTGTATAATAAGAGCAGTAACTTTCAAGCAGATATGACAAAAGCGCAATCTAATTATATGTTTCCAAATAAGGCAGGTAAGTAATGGCTTATTATATTAACAGACAAGCACCACAATCTGGCCTTGCTAATCTACTTGCTTTACGTGGTAGACAGGGAGACACAGAACTTGTTCATATGTCTAAGCCTGAAATGAATGTGCTACGTTCAATGGGACAATTAAGTATTAATCCTAAGACTGGATTACCTGAAGCATTTAATCTTCAAGAAGCATTCCAAGGTATCGCTGGTTTGATTAATCAGTCTCTTACTGGTAAAGAAGCAATGCAAGAACTTATGAACTTTGGTCGTAATAAAATTGCTGAGTATAATGCTGATGATATAGAAGAAGAAATGCCTCCACAACAACCACCAATGCAAATGGCTCCGCAACAGCCACCAATGCAAATGGCTCCGCAACAGCCACCAATGCAGCAGGAAGCAATGCAAGGTCTTCCAGCTATGTTGGCAAAGGGTGGTGAAGTTAGTGGCGGTGGTAGGCCGTTTGAGGGCATGATAGATGTAAATAATAATGGTGGGGATGGTATGTCTGATGACATAGGGTTTAAGGTAAAAGGTGACCCTGTAATTAAGAATGCTCTTCTTAGCCGTGATGAATATGTAATACCTGCAGATGTAGTATCTAATCTAGGTAATGGTTCTTCTGATGCAGGTGCAGAAAAACTAGATAACTTTTTAGATAGTGTTCGTAAAGCATCAACAGGAACAACAAAACAGATTAAACAAATAGACGGTGACAAAAAACTTGAGGAGTTGAAGTAATGGCAGAACCACTATACAACGTACCAGAGGATTATAAATCTGGTCTTGCGGATATTCTTAAAGAAGCTAAGAATATTTATGAAGCAAAGAAAGGTGCTGGTTACCAAACATATACTGGGGAACAGATTGCTGGGTTTTCTCCAGATGAACTTGCAGCTATGCAGGGTATTGCTGGTCTTGTAGGAAAAGGACAAGAGTACTTTAAACCTGCTGAACAAATTACGTATGGTCAGTTGGAACGCTTTACTCCTGACACTGCTCAACAATATATGTCACCGTATCAACAGGCAGTTGTAGATGTAGAAAAGCGTGAGGCTCGTAGACAAGCTGAACGTACAATGCAAGATATTGGTGCAGGTGCAGTTAGCAAAGGTGGATTTGGTGGGTCACGTCAAGCTATTCTCGAAGCCGAAGCTGGTAGAAATCTGCAACAGCAATTAGGTGATATTCAAACTCGTGGTTCTCAAGCTGCTTTTGAAACTGGTCTGCGTTCATTTGAAGCACAAAAAGAACGTGAACGTGCAGCAGCGTCTGGGTTGTCTTCTCTTGGACAAGCTGCTCCTAGACAGGCACTTACAGAACTAACTGCATTGTCAGGTATTGGTGAAGCACAGCGTGGTATGACACAGGCTGGTCTTGATATTGCTCGTTCAGAATTTGAAAGACAGCAGCAATATCCATATGACTTGCTTGGTCAGTATCAGGCAACTCTATATGGTTACCCTTATCAATCTACTCAACAGTTCCAACCAAAGGCTAAAGCTTCTGCTGCACAAAACCTTGCAGGTTTGTTAGGTGCGGGTGCTAAAGCATATGGTAGTGGTATGTTTAGTAGCTTTGGTTTTAATACTGGTGGTCGTATTGCTTACAACTCTGAAGGTGGTTTATCAGGTGTTATAAAAACACTGGCTGATGGTATGACAGTAGGTAGTGATAAAGATATGACACCTGCGGGTCAGGCATTAAATAAAGCAAAACTTGCTTCTAAAATGTTAGAATCATATTCTGGTTTACAAGAATCTATTGGAGCATATGGAACTGCTGCAGAAGAAGCTTTTAAAAAACAAGCAGAACTAGCTGCAGAAAGACAAGCTGAACTAGAAAAACAATCTTCTCCTTTAAATTATATTAGTGATTTACTTATTGGATATGCTGCTGCAGACCCTGAAGCAGGACTTGGTTCACAACTTGCTGGTGCTGCTACTTATGCAGAGGAACAAAGAAGTATAGTTGATAATGAAATAAGGCAAATACAAAAAGATTTAGCTGAAGGAAAAATTTCTCAAGCTGAAGCTAACTTAAAAATACGTCAAGCAGAACTTAAAGCATCTAGTGATATTGCAGATGTCTTTGATACTGATACAGATATTGAATCAGCGGATATAGGACAACTAAAATCAATTGCTGCTCAAATGTCAGATGTTAAGTTTTATCCAGATACAGGAGTTCTGGAAGGAACCCCTCAAGCAAAAACTGAATATTTAAATATTCTTAAAATTTTAACTAATGCTTTTAAAGAATCAGGTGGTGATTATACTAAAGCATTAGAAGCATTATCAAAAACTAGAAAACCAATAAAAGACCTTGATGATGTACCTAGTGTTCCGCTTGACCCTAACAGTCCTGCAGCCAAAGCAGATAAGTTTAAACAGTCTAAAAAAATTAGTGATTTAGCACCAAAGCCAACGACATAATAGAGTTACATTTATGATTGCTCCTAACACACAAGAATTTTATAATTTAAAAACTGAAGTTGATAATCAATTAGATACAGGTTCTATTGATAGTCAAGAAGGTTTGAAAAATTTTCTTGAAAGTCAAGGCGTGGGCTTTGATGAGTATATGACTGTGCTTAATGACTTTGAAAATCAAGAGCCTACTGCCGAAGATAAACTTAGAGAAAGTCCTTTCTATATTATTCCAGACCCGGTAAGAACTATAGGTGCTTTTGTTGGTGAAACAGTTAGTGATTTAGGTACATTAGGTGGACAAGCAATTGAACTTATAGGCGGTAAAGAAAAACGAAAAGAAGTTGAAGGTGGTTTAAAGAAAGCTGCAGAAGTAGTTGAGGAATATACTCCCAAACCTGTATCATATTTTTTTAAAGAAAAATTTGACCCTAAGTTAAGCACATCGGAAGCTATTGCCTCTGAACTATTGCAGTTTGGAACAGCGGCAGGTGCAGTTAAGCAAACTATAAAAAATATTGTAAAACCTAAAAGCAAATTAGGCAAGGCTGCAGAGGCTTTTGGAATAGGTGTAGCTGCAGATGTTTTAATTAGAGATGAAGATGAGCAAATAACAACAGAATTAATTTCTTTAATTCCGGGAATGGAAAGTGTTGTAGAAGATTTAGTAATCAATCCAGATGATTCAGTTGCTGAGAAAAGACTTAAACAGCTTATTGATTCTGCTGCAGGTGCTGGTATTATTGGTGCGGGTTTTGCTACCTTGGCTCCTATTTTAAAAACAGGCGGCAAAAAAATACTTAATAAATATAAAGCTGTAACCAAAGATAAAGTTACAACACCTGTAAAACCTTTGGGTGAGGCAAAGGTTGTTGAATCTGCTGTTGAAGATATTGGTAATGGTATTTATAGACAAAGAAATAAAATAATAGAAACAATTGGTAAAATTAATACTGGACTAGGTAGAGTATTTACTTCTAATTTGTCTATTCCAAAACCACTTTATGAATCTATTCTTAAAAAGAATAGTTTTGTAAAAGCTAATGAAATTATTAGTAGGTCTGAATTAAAAAAATTAGAAAGTTTACAGAAAAAATATGGCGGTGATTGGCAAGTAATGAATAAGGTGTTGGATGGTACAGCATCTCAAGGAGATATTCAATCTTTAAATCCAGAAATTATTAAACAGTTAAACACAATGCGTAATATGTTAGATGATAAAACTCAACTAGCATTAGATTTACTTGAGTTACCTATGGATAATGAATTACGTATTCAGCTTGATAAGGGAATGGGTGCATACCTTACAAGAACATTTGAAAACTTTTCAAATCCTAGTTGGTCTAAAAAAATTATGTCTGTTGTTGATAATAAAATTGACATCACAGATGCTAACAATACTGAGGTTATAAAAATTGTTAATAATGCAAGGAGACATTTTAAAAAAATGTATCCTTCTTATACGGAAGCACAGATTGATGGTATTATTGATACTGTTATTAGTAGTGCAAAAAATAAAGACCAGATGAGTTCTATTATTGATATGATTAGCGGTAGTGGTTATGGTGGACCCGCAGCTAAAATTCTTAGAGGAAGACAGGACTTAGATAAACCTATCTTAGAATTACTTGGTGAAGTAAAAGATGTTAAAAGAAATTTTATTGAAACAATTTCCAATCAAAATAAACTGATAGCTAAAGCAGAATACTTGCAGGATATTAAAAAATTTGCTGAACAAAATTTAAATAAAGAGGTTAAACTTGATGGTTTGATTCCTTTTATTCCAACAGACGTGGCAACATTTCTTAATAAAGCAGAACCCGGAGTTGTGTCTAACCTTGGAAAAATATCTCAAAAAGAATTAGGTGAGTTGGGTAAAGCTGCTGACCCTGTAGGTTTAAATAAGTTTACTACAACTGACCAGCTTTCTACAATGCTTGAAAAGGGAGTTGATTTATTTGAGTTAGATAGTAATAGTGCTTTAGGAAGAATATATAATGCTACGGTTGCAAAGCCTTTAGCATACACACAGGCAACAGAAACTATCTATGACCATACTGCTTATCTTTTAAATACTGCAGGTATGTTCCAACAACTAGCAGTTAATGGTTATTTGTTTAGACCATCAGGTATTAAGAATGCAAAGAATGCCGCTTATAATATTATTCAAAGAGTTAAAAAAGATGACCCCGAAGCAATCAATACTATTAGAATATTATTAGAAGAATCTGTATTAGATTCTGATATTGCTGTTGAGAATATTAAAAAAAATATAGATAGGTTTGGAGAAGATATAGAGAATACTGTTTTAAAAGCAGCCAAGAGAGGTATCAAAGCACCGGGTCAAGTTTACGGTGGTATAGATGACTTTGGTAAAATAATGGCTACCTTTGCAGAAGTAGAAGATTATAGAAAAGTCTTCCCAAATTTAACCGAAGAAGAACTTCTTAGAAAAGCTGCTAAGAATGTTCGTAATACTATGCCTTCTTATACAACAGGGGCTTTTTACGCTCGTGCTTTAGGTCGTGTTCCTTTAGGAACATATGCTATGTATCCTGCAGAAGTTTTAAGAACAAGTGCTAATATTTTAAAAATAGGGGTTAGTGATTTACGTGAGGGATTTAAAACTGGTAATAGTGCTTTAGCCCAAAAAGGTTTTAATAGATTAGCATCTGCTGGTGGAGTTACTGCAGGTATAGTTGCGTATAACAGAAGAAACAACGAAGCAATGGGAATTACAAAAGAAGATGAACGTGCTATAAATATAGTGTCTCCCGAATGGCAGCAAAACAGTACAAAAATTTTTACACAACCATTATATCTTGACCCAAAAACAAATGATGTAATGACAAAATTTACAGACACATCTACTATAGATGCACATGAGTTTCTTAAAACACCTATTCGTGCTATAATAGGTAGAGTAATGGCAGGTGAAGAAATTACAGATAGAGAAATAGATGATGCAGTTTGGAGTGGTTTTAAAAGTATCATGTCTCCTTTTGTTTCTGAAAAGTTTTTAACAAGCGCAGTCTTAAATGCATCTCGTGGTGTAGATGATAATGGTAATCCTGTTCCATATGTTGAAACATTAGGTGATAATTTTTGGGGAAGAATTGTTTATGCTGTACCTGAAATAGCAAAACCCGGTAGTTTAAAAGGCCTTAATAAATTAGAGGAAGCCAAAAACTCTGAAGCGGTACTAGGTAAAGATGAGGGTGTTTCTTACGGAGGATTTCCTAACAGAGCAAAAGAACAAGAGTTCTTTTTAAAGACAGGTATTAGAAATAATACAATGAACTTTTCTAAATCTGTTGGTTATAGTATATATAAAGACGTGCAAGAAATTAATAAAACAAAACAAGTATTTAAAGATTATTTAAAAAAAGAAGTAGGCATTCGTCCAATTACTCCTGAAATTGCTGACGAAATTTATGATAAGTATCTTTCAATACAACAGCAAAAAAGAGAATTACAAAGTAGACTATTAGATAAAATTAATATTATATCTAATGTACAGTATTATACTAAGGATTCAAACGAACCAAAAACTTTTGGAACTGAGGGTATATTAAAAGCTGTGACATCAAAAGGAAAGTATAAAGTTAATCCACTTATTCTTAGGACGTTAGCACAAAAAAAGAATGGTTTTTTCCAACCAGATTCATTTTCAAGTAGTGAGTTGTCAGAACTATTTAAAGATAAAAAACTACCCTTGGAAGTTATAAAAGGTTTAAAAGAAATAGAAGTAGGTATAACAGGTTCAGCATTAAAGGATATTAAATAATGGCTAAGAAAAAATCAGACACATCAGGATTGTCGGGTATTATTAAAAACGTACCTCGTGAGATTGACATCAAGGGTCAGCCTCATATGTTGGCATGGATTACACCTAAAGAAGGTAAGACATTGAAAGACCTTGGTGGTGCTGGTAAACCCGGACCTATGGGTATCCCTGCTTACTACGGTGAAGACCCGGGGTTTGATGGTGGAGGTGGTGGGTCAGCACAGGATGACCCGGGAGGTCGTGAGGATACTTCTGCAGGAGATACCAGTACATCAGATGCTGAAACAGATGACCCAGATACACGTGGTGATGTAAGCGATAGCTATCGTGGTAGCGTAGGCACAGGATTTGGTAGTTATAAAGGTGGTGCTTATGAAGGAGATGATGATAGGTCGGGAAGGTCTTATGCCGATACAAGCTACGCTTTCCAAGGTTATGGCGGTCCTCGTGATATAGGTGGTGCTACTCAAGCACAACTTGATGAACTTGCTAAAAGAGATTCATGGTTATCAAGAAAAATATTAGATGAAAGAGAAAAAGGAAATGTGTATGGGTATAGTGTAAACCCAGAAACAGGTAAAATTGTAGGTATATCACATAAAGATACAACAGGTATTGGCGGTCTTA
>Ga0070752_1001071_pt1 | contig 20126 bp, 36 predicted proteins | sample VirMetDEL_Aug_30_FD_77440 | JGI IMG/M metagenome (GOLD analysis project Ga0070752, IMG submission 77440) | Aqueous microbial communities from the Delaware River and Bay under freshwater to marine salinity gradient to study organic matter... | ecosystem: Environmental > Aquatic > Marine > Coastal...
CGCCCCGTGTCGGCTGGGGTGTCGTCGATGATCCTACCTGCAAGCTCCAGGAGGGTTCCCCGGACCACCTTCTCCGGCATCTCCGCTAGATTGTCCAGGGCCTGCTTGAAGCTCTTCATTTTCGGATTTGCAGATTTGAGGCCACCACCGCCCCAGAGGGGGCAATGTCAGCAACGGCGACAACGCGCCACGAATCCGATCCAATACCCACTTGATCGCCGACCTCATAGGTCCCCGCCTCCGCTAGCAGCCGTCGAGCCCCCTGGAGCACCGCTCCATCAGCGCGATCAGCGTCAGAATAATCAAAAAGGCAGCCATATCCCGTAAACGTGGACGATGTATCACTGGTCCTCCCCGTCGCCGGGCTGTAGGCCCCCTTCACCGTGCGCGTGAACGTGTACTGCTTCCCGAACTTAGTCAGCAGGGACGCTGCGCTATTGGCGAGGGAGGTGTAGTTGAAGCTCATGCCCGGGACACCGCCGTCACGGGCTTAATCAGCTTCTTCAGGGCGTAGGTCAGAGCCGGGACCTGGCGCTTCATGCCGGTGCTGCTCTTGTACGTCACCTGGATGGAGTCCACCTTCTCGGAGAGGACCTCTCGCTCGACCGGGGTCAGCCGGGAGTCGCTGTCGATCTCCGTCTTGATGCACTCATACAGCGCGACCTTCAGCTCCTTGGGGATCTCGTCCGCGTCTACCGCGTAACCGTCGATATAGACCTGATCCCGGGGCCACTGGAGGGCCTGGTTCTCGTCTGCCTTCAGCCCCTGGTAGTCCAGGGTCTCTAGGTAATCCATGGACCGGAGCATCTGCTGCCCGATCACTTCATCCGTGCCGTAGGTGATGCCGCGAGCATCAGCCCAGGTCTTGAAATCTGCCACGCTGGAGTAGCTGTTCGCTCCGGAGACCAGGGTCCCATCTTCTACCACGATTGCCATGTATTAGCCTCCGAAGGAAAGAGGGGGCCCGAAGGCCCCCTCGTACACCTTAGCCCATGAGGGTTGCGATGTAGTCCGGCTTCCAGGCTTTCACGCCCCAAGCCACTGCCACTTCGATCATGGTCTTGCGATACCCACGATACACGCGGACCTCAAACACCAGGCCGGAGGCCGGGTCTTGGACGGTCAGCGCATCGTCGGCAGCATCGCCACCATTCGGCACGGCCGGAGCGCGGATTGCCAGCTCCAGAGCGCGACGATGGAAGGCCATGTTCGCCGTGTAGCCGTTGCCCACGGTGATGGCTGCGTTGTCGGCGAGAGCCGAACGAAGGCCAGGACCACCGATAGCGAAGGACCCACCGGCCAGAGCCGTGTTCACGACGTACTTGTTGGTATCGCCGTTGAAGGTCACAACGTCACCAGCCAGGATGGTGCCGGAGCCACCGTCTGCTGCGATGGTCGTGTCGCCAATAGCGGACGACGCATCGTTCAGGAGGTAGCTGGCGCCGGTGCCTTTGGTGTGCGCCTGCACTTGGGCAGATTCGCGCATCATGAGGCCCTGGAGGTCCAGGAGAACGCCCTGGCGGAGGAGGTCCGTACCACCGGCCTCGTTTGCCTTCTGGAGCTGGGCAAGCTGGCGGAGGTTGGTTCCTGCCACGGTGTTGAGCACCAGGCTGGCCTGGCCGTCGTTCATGGGCATACCGTTGTCAGCGAGGATCTGGCGGACTTCTGCCACTTCGCTGAAGTTGGAGCCGAACGGCGTGGTGCCAGCGGTACCGAAGGCGCGGGAGGCGTTCTTGTACGCTTCCCCAGCCAGGTCTGCTTCGATCTCGTTGCAGAGCGCACGCATCGCCTGAGCGATTTGGTCGCCGTACACGGTCTCAAAGCCGATACCGTTGTTCAGGTGCAGCACGTTCTCCCCCGTGTAGGGGATCTGGACGGCGCGAGAGTTGCTGATCGTCAGCGTCTTGCTGTCCACGGTCTGATCCGTCCCTTCCGGGATGGTCATCGCCTCGGACACGTCCACCGGGCTGGCTGCGCGGGTGAAGCTAGCGCGAACAACGTCGCCCTTCGCCACACGCTCGGAGCCGTCAGCGTTGATGGTAACAGCAGGGATGAAGCCGACTAGCTCCCGCCCCACCACGTCGGCAGCCTTGAAGATATCGGCTGCGAGGTTCGTCAGTACGTTAGCCATGGTCGGCCTCCACGTTATTCATCGAAAAGTTTACCGCCACCTCGCATGAACTCCGACTGCTGACGCATCGTCAGGCCGTTAAATTCTGCTCGGCTCATTTCCTTACCGCTTCGCGCCTCGGCTCCACCTTGCGCCCTGACGGCCCCGCCGCCACTCGCCTGGCTCCCGTCGATCAGCACCGCATAGCGGCTCTTCACGGCGTTAGTCAGGTCATCCAGCGACGACACGGTAAGCTGTCCGCTCTCGTCCGTCACCCGGATTTCGCCATCCACCAGCGTCATGCGCTGGCTTAGCTTTTCCTGCAATAATTCTGCCCGAACGGTGTCCTTTGTCAACGTGTTGGCGATTTTCGCCGCTTCTTGGCCAATTCGCTGACGTTGGATATCTCCGTTCATCTTCTCAATCGTGGAGCGTAAGGAGTCAGCCTGCTGCTTCTGGCTCTCGTAGAGCTGCTTATAGTCGTTGGCCTTAGCAGCTCGCTCCTCCGCTTCCTGGGCAGCCATGAGGGCCGCCTCCTCCTTCTCCCGCTGGACGCGCTTCTTCTCGCCCAGCAGCTCGTCCACCTTGGACTTAAGACCTTTGGTCTCGTTCTCCAGCCGCTCCTGGAGGGCCTGGTCCAGCCGTTCAGCGAGCTGGCCCTTGATGGAATCGTCCAATTCAATGTCATTCAGTAAATCGCTCATGCGTCACCCCTGGTTAGCATTGCGCGGCCCAGCCGCTATATGTCGATCCCTTCCGGGACCTCCTCCTCATTATACGGGACTCCGGTCTCGATGGCGTCATATATCGCCTCAAACGGGAAGCCCTCAAATGCCGCCACGCCAGTGAATACTGGCTCCTCGCCGAACTTCTCGACGTACATGGCGATCAGCTCGTCCTCGTTCATTACTGATTCTCCTCTGCCACTGACCGTAACTTGGCCTCAAATACCCTCATGAGGTTGGGGAACAATTCCCGCGCCTTCTCCCGCGCCTCCTCCTTGCCCTGGATGGCGAACAGGTTGGCGAATGTCTCCTTCTGCTTGGCCCCGTCCCTCTTGTAATAGGTGACGCCGTGTCCCCAGGTGTAGCGCGTCCTCTGGAACTGCCCTCCGGTCATAGCGTCGATAATGTCGGAGAACATGGTGTCTAGGGCCGTTTTGGGGACGTTCTTATATCCCAGCACCGTATCTGGGTTGTACTTGCTCAATATCGCCTGCCGGTCGAACATAAGGTCCAGCATACGATCCATGGCCGCGTCCCTGTCGTCGATCAGCCCCAGCGCCTGCCGGTCTTGATTAAAGGCGTCCAGGAACTCCTGGCTCGTCTCACTCCACGCCTGGGATCCCCCTAGGCCCTGCTTTCGCTGGATCTCGTAGTCGATATGGTGGCCATACTCGTGGGTGAACACCTCTTTCCAGCGTTCGATCTTTTTCTGCTGTAACCTCCTGCTCGCTGGAGCATAGAACGCCTTCCCGCCTGGGAGCCTCGACGTTATCAGGGCTGGCTTTTCCAGTACGCCTGCCACCGCCTTGGCCAGGTCGGAGCTGTTCTCGTTAAAGGCTTTCTCGTAGGCCGCCTGCTTTAGTGAGGCTTTTGGATCCACGATGCCGTCCAGCTTTAGCGGAGGCGCTGCCAAGGGAACCGGTGCCGGCGGCTCAGGAACCGGGATGGGCGCCAGGCCGTTGAAGTCCTCATCCATCCGCCGGAGCTGGTCCAGGGATAGGACCCGCCCCTGGTCGTCCACGAACCGGTCGATGGGGATGTTCTGCTCCCGGAATAGCTTGGCCCTCTCCCTGCCTAGCACCTGCTCCTGGAACTCCGGGCTCTGCCTGCGCAGCCAGTCACCGAAGGTCAGGTTCCGGTCTACTGGGCCGTCTACCGATGACCTAGTGCCTGGTAGGTCTGCCCCCAGGTCGAACTCTGGCTTCACCGCGAAGGATATCGTAGACCGGCAGTTGAAATGGGCCGGAGGCTTGGGGCTGTCGTCCGCGATAGGGAAGATCTTCCCATCCCGTGAGGCGCAGATCAGCGAGGTCCGGCCGTCTAGCGTGGCCACCCACTTGTAGCCCTCCAGGATATCCCGGTTGTCCCCCATGGTGAGGTCCCGGGCCTGGATTGCGACGTGGTTCGTGATGGTCCTGGCAAGGGTAGATGCCTGGCGCTTCTGTACGCTTCCCAGGTCCATGATCCCCTGGATGATGGCCTGCGTGGTCTCCCCTAGGACGGTGCCGTCTCGTATCACCTGGACGATCTGCTGGGCCTTCCTGCTGCCGAACTCCGCCAGCGCCGATCTGATCGTGTAGCCCTTCGTGGGCTCCAGCTTCATGATGTTAGTCGATAGGGCCGCCTCGATCTGGTTCGCGTTAGGCAGGGACAGGTCTGCCACCACCCGCGTATCCAGGATCTCGTAGTTGAACTGGGCCTCCTGCGTCATGAATCGACGCATCTCGTCCATGGTCTCCTCGGTCAGCTCACCCGTAAGCTGCTCCGCCAGAGCCTTGAGGTCCAGCATGAGGCGCTCCGTGCGAACCCTAGACTCGGGAGTCAGGTCGAACGTGAGGCGAGCCCTGGTCTGCTCCAGGAGGTCCTCAATATAGAGCTGATACGCCTCCTCCCGGCCCTTCGCGTACCGCTGCACGAAGATCTGGTGCCGGGTGATGGCGTCCTCTATCTCGTCGTTCGTGCTCATTTCTTGGGCTTGTATCCCGACGCATAGGCCGCTCGGCCCTGCTTCTCAGCCTCGGCCTTTGTCTTGTACACCTTCCCGCTCTTGCCCCAGCGGTAGCCACCCTTCACCTTTTGGACAGGCACTACCACTTCTCCTTCGCTGCCCAATAGGCCGCGCTCATCTTCCCCTTGTCTATGTTCTTCTTGTGCCGGGCCATGAAGGAGGCTCGTCGCTCCTTGTCGGCCTTCGACTCGCCCTTGCGGGGGGGAGAACCAGAGACACCTTGCTGTCCGAACCTGATCGTCTTGATCTGGTCGCCCTCCTTCGCCAATACGACGTGGCTTTTGGTGGGATGGCTCGGGGTACGTTTGGGCTGGTTATAGCCCTTGACTCCCAGCTTCTCGATCCTCGGGTCCTTGGCCATGGCATGGCTCCTACGCTAGCGGGTTCAGCTCGCCCAGCTCGCCCTTCACGTCCTCCAGGGTGCGATCCCCTTCGACGATCCCGGCTGCCTTGAGGCGGTCGAATATGTCCTGGTCCGAAATGATCTGCCGGTCCATCAGCGTGACCATTGACATAATTAGCTGCGGGTCCACGCTCTTATCGTAAAACTCCCGGTTGATCTCAAACTCCACCGACTCGTCCGTCCCCATGAACTCCCCGCACCACTCGATGCACTGGCGGAGGGCTGCGGACAGGTTGTGGACGATATCCCCTAGGACGCTGTTCTCCGATGCGAACCGGATCCGGGCCCCTTCTGCGGTCTCGTTACCGCCCCGGTCAGTGATGATCCGGGCTCCGATAGCCACCATGGCCGCTTCCTTGGCCTTCATCGCTTCCATGACCAGGCTGTTCGGGTTCGGCTGGAGGAGGGTCGCTGATCCAGTGTCCCCTAGGACGTGGCCAGCACGCGATCCCAGCTTGATCCCTTCCGGGTTGTATTCGTACCACTGCTCCGGGCTCAGGTTGTGCGTGATGAAGAGGGTCGGCTGCCCCGTGATGAAGCAGGACTCCTCGTAGTCGGCGGAGTTGCGGTAGTGGGCCACGTTGACGTCCGCAATATCGGACAAGGGGGCGTCGTCGATGGTGCTGTCGTTGTTCTTGGACCCGATGAATACCAGCGGGATCTCGTCCCAGGTAGACCCATCAGAACGGCGAGGGTACGCCTCCTCCGTGAACGCCTCGCCTTCCCGGTAGACCTGCTGCGTGTACCCGTCCTCCCGTAGGCGTAGGACCCGATATTGCGTCTTGGCTTCGTGGTCGAACTCGTCGTCGGACTCCAGGTAGGTCTCCGCCAGCACGCATAGGACCAGGAGCTTCCGCCCTCGTACCACGTCCGTCTTCCAGTTGACGCACTGTTCCGCCGTGTAAGGAATGATGGACGCCCGAAGGTCCAGACGCGCCACTTCCTCCAGGGAAAGCCCCTCGTCAGCCTGGGGATAGTCCACCAGGAGGATGGAGCGGCCGGTCTCCAGCAGGTTGGACAGCTCGTCCTTGGCCAGTTGGACCAGGCTCAGGCCGTCCCCCGTGGCGTCGTACTCCAGATATTCCAGGGCCGTGGGCAGCTCGTAGCTCGGCTCCTTGCGGAAGGCAGCCCCTACCAGAGCTGACTTCGTGCGCCCCGTGAAGTTGGTGTACAGGGCCCGCTTCAGATACTGCCGATATCGCATCGTCTCCGACCCAATCCGGTCGTCGCTCGACTCGGCATCAGGGACGGGCAGGTATTCGTGGCCTCGCTCCTTGATGGCCACCGATCCGCGAACGGCGTCGCGGGTCTTCTGCCACATGAACTTGAAGCGATCATAATCGGGGTGTTTTGTATCTACCGGCATCGTCGGACCCTCTGTTCGGCCTGGTTAGATCATACCGCAAAACTGAAGGCTACATTAGCCACGGGCTTGACCACTGGGAACTCGTAGGCGATGGGGTAGGTGGTGGCGTCGTTCTGGTGATCCACCCCTGAGGTCTTGTCTGGCTCCCCGTTCTTGAACACCTGCTGCTCCAGGCATTCAGCCGTGTTCTTGCACCGCTGGGCGTTGATCCGGACGTGCCCCTTCTCCAGGGCTGCGTTCATGGCCAGGATCCGGTCCTTCACCGCCGGGTTCCGCTTGTTCACCCGAACGTAGAAGCCAGCCTGCTCCAGTAGCGCGATATCTGAGACGCTGGCGTTCACCGTCTTACGGGCCGATCCACTGGCGTCGGGGTAGATGTAGATCCGGCTCCCTTCATACCTGGACTGGATAATCCGAATCATTTCCGGGGTGTCGTACATTCGGGACAGCTCGTCCACCGCGTGCCAGGTCCTGCCTCCGTCCCTCTGGACAAACACGGTGGCGCATTGCTGCGTCACGTTGAAGTCGCAGCCGATGAACAGCGGCTCTCCTGGCCGGATCTCCTCCTGGCTGTCGTGGGCCTGCCGGTTGTAGGCGCTATAGACGGTCCCAGACGTCAGGTTCACGAAGTTGCCCTGGAGGTAGGCCGCCAGCAGGTGCTCGGGGTAGGCGTCCCTTAGGGACTGGATATAGCCTTCCGGGAGGTGCGGGTTCGACTCCGTGGGCGCCTGGATGATCTCGTAGCCGTCCTTTGGCTCCTTCTTCCACTGTTCGTATACGAACCGGAACCCCTCAGGCGTTGTAGTCACACCGATGGTGTTCTGCCCCACCTTCTTCTGACGATTCCGGGCCATGATCTGGCGCCAGGCATAGGCAGCATCGTCCCGCTTCAGGGTGTCTAGCTCGTCGATATCGGCGTCCGCGTGCTCATAGCCCACGATCCGGTGAGGATTGTCCATGGTCCTAAAGAAGATCGACCCGTAGCCCTCGACGCTGATCTGGTTTAGCGGGCTCTTTTGGAGCCTGTAGGGGACCTGGAGCGACTCCAGCATGGCCTCAAACCTGGGCCAGGCGATCATCCGGATGAGGTCGTAGGTGGGCGCATAGAACCCCCTATTCGTCCCCGGGTTGTTTATCAGCCCGAACACCGCACGAAGGATGGCGGCCTCCGTCTTCCCAGCACCGAACCCCGCGATGAACGCCGGGAACCGTGCCTCGGAGGTGATGTACTGCCACTGTGGGAGGGTCGGCTTAACCTGCGGCATCTGGCTGGACGATCTGGATGTTGATCGGCCTGGAGTCCTGGTCCGGGTTCTCTGCCTCTACCCATCCCGCCTGGGTCTTTAGGTAGAAGATCGCCGCCGTGACGTGCCCGTCTATGGCCTTCTGGGAGAGGCTCTGGGCCACGTTCTTGATCTGGATGGCCTTGCCCTTTTTAAGGGCTAAAGAAACCTCCTCCTGACGCTCCTCGCACCGCTGGAGGGTGACATGGCTTATCCCAAGGAAGTCAGCGATCTGTGCCTTGCTCAGGTAGCCAGCGAGGGCCTCAATCTGGATTAGCTCATCCGGGCTAATGACTCTAGGCGGTCGCCCGCCTTTGTTGACTTCTTCCACGATAGGCCCTGCCTATGGCGATCACCCCTCCGGGGCGGAGTCGTCATTGTATCGCAGATCCTCGTCGCTATCACTCCGGAGGGCGTCCTTCGCATTCTCCAGCTCGATGGCCTTCAGCTCGTCCCAATGCCCGTAATACTCGGACGGCATCCGGGCCCGCTTAGGCAGCCCGTCCCTCACGTCTTGCGCAGCCAGCACCTTGTAGAACCACATTAGTGAACCTCCCTAGCCAGGGCGTCCTGCATCCCCTTTTGATACGCGCTCTCCAGGAGCTGGGACACCTGCTCATCGTTCCGCTCGCTGAGCTGGAGAAGGACGTCCGCGAACTCCTCCGCCAGCTCGATCTGCTCCAGGGAGGCGTCAGCGGCCAGCTCGATCTCGTAGGCGTGCTCGTCTGAGTTGTACCCCATCGAATAGATCCACCGCATGGTCGGCCTCCCTGTTGCCAGACCCATCCTAGCGCGTTCCCCGGGTTTACTCATCCCGAATTATGTCGCCCTTAGGTAGACCGTTGGCCTTGAACTTGAAAGGGTTACTTACAGGTTGCGATTTTCTGCGCATAGTTTGCGGTGATTGGCGCATTTTTCTGCGCAATCAAAATCCGCCTCCAGACCGCTGGCCAGAGCGCTCGCAGTCCACCTCAAACTCTGCCACCTCCGGGGGCCAGTACCCCTGGCAGATCATGTCCTCGGTGTAGTCCTGCTCGTTCTGCGCCTCCTCGTAGGATTGATCCGTCGCAATGATCGCGCCAAATAGCGCCACCGCCAGGATCCACCAGAGCTTAGTATCCATAGTAGTCCTCCAGGTTCACGCTCGCCTCGACGTAGGTCTCCAGGTCGTCCCGGTAGTCCTCCAGGATCCGGCGCCGCACCTCGTCCGTGAACGGCTTACCGCTCACCCCTGCCTCCCATAGGACCTTCGTAATGTCCTCCCCTACCGCGCACCATAGCTCGTCCAGGTCCACCAGCTTGATCTTGTCGTCCAGCCATTGCTCGGACACCTCAGCCAGGCGCTCCTTGTGCAGCTCCTCCTCGTAGAGGCTCTTCTCGTGCGCGTAGAGGCGCTGGGATTCGTAACAGCCCATATAGTCCATGACGTCCTCCTGGCGACTTACGCCGCCTCTCGCTTGGCTTTGATTTCCAGCAGCGCAGCCTCGGCCTCTGGCCACCATGTGCACATGATCTCGTCGTCCCAGCGGGTCTCGGGGTAAGGGTTGTAAACGTACACGCGCCAGAAGTTGTCATCGCGGCAGATTTCCAGCTTGACGCCCAGCTCCGTGGCAAGCTTGCGGGCCGCCCGGCGGCTCTTGGCGTTTTCGTTTCGCTCCTCGCGCTTGAGCTCCTCGGCCGCCTTGCGAGCAGCTTCGGCTCGGAGCCCAGTTGGGTCGCGCATCAGATCGTCAAATAATCCCATCGTCTCTCTCCTCGGGCGGCTTACGCCGCCTCCTCGATCTTGAACACGCCGTCCGTAATGTCGCCCAGAAAGGTAGGCGTCCCGTTCAGCGGGGGGAACACGCGCTCCCCTTCTTCGACCTCTACCTCCTCGCCGCCGAACACTGCACGGGTCACGCGAATGTCGTACCGCGTGCAGCCTTCCAGGTCCTTGAAGCCCTCGACCACGCCCTCGATATAGCAGGCCCTATCGCCTTCCAGGTCGCGATTCATGCGGAAGTCAAAGCTGCGAACGGTGTCGTTGATGCGGATCTGATCGGTCATGTTCTGTCTCCTCGTACCGGGACCACCCCGGCCATGTAGAGAGTAGACACTATCCGAACACGTCGTTCAACATTTTTCTAACATTATTTTCACCCCCCTGACTCCACTCCTCCGCCAGCCCCATCCGATGCCTCGCCAGCTTCAGCCGCTTGTAGTCGGAATAGCTCAGGCGCTGACCCTTCTTCTGCATCTGCTCGGCCCCTGCGATGACGTACCGGTCCAGCTCCAGCTCCTCCTTGATCCGCTTGGGCATCTCCCCCGTCCGCTCCAGCGGCTTCTCAAACAGGACCGAAATGGGGAGCCCTAGGGCCTCCACCACTTCCTTCCCGTTAGCGTTACAGGCGAAACAGTGAATCAGGACCCGGCCGTCCTTCTCCGTCAGGCTCATGGATGGATTCTTGTCCCCATGCACCGGGCAGCACGCCGTATATCGGTCCTTACCAGTCCGCCGGACCTTCTCCAGCTTGTCCAAAATCTGTTCTAGCACCACCAGCCTCCCTATCTGCATCTTCCCAGCCTGCGAGCCAGGCCATACGTTTACCGATCTCAGCCATTCCGAAGGGACAGGATTCTCTCCGTTTGTTCATCCCTCTGGCGATACGCCCCATTTTCAATGGCTTTGCGTACTTCTGCACTCCGTAATTCCTCAAGCGATTTCCCCCTCATTGCTGCGTGATTCTGCACCGCGTCTTTCCAGGCCGTCCGGATCTTCCGCGCTGCGCTGTTTATGCTCCTTTGGGTATATAGCGACCCCTTAACCGCCTCTAATGCGTCGATCACGATTGACGCCTCGTTGATGGTGAACCGGAGCGTGCCCCTCTGTGTAACCGGCTTCCGCCTGAAATTCCCTTCCACGTCCGCCAGCCGATCCACAATGAACCGCCGCTGGCTCTCCTCCTTCATGGCCTCCAGCTCCTGCCTCAGAGCCCTATTGTGGGCCTGGAGGGTTTGAACCTTCCTCTCCAGGGTCAGGACCCCGCGCTCCTGCATCGTGCGCTTCATGGCCCTTAGCTGCTGCTGTAGGGCTTGATTCCGCTCCTTGGACCTAGCCAGCTTCTCTTCTAGCCGCCGCCATAGAGGCAGCCGCTTTTTGGCCAGCCCTTGAGCCCGAAAGGCGCTTGCCATTGCGTCGCTCATTTCCCATCCTCCACTTGATCGCCTGGTGCTTGATGAACCCTTCCACGTCCCGGGACAGCTCGACCACGTTATGGTTCTGCTGGATCCTGTTAGGCCAGACGCCGAACTTCTCCCGATACTTGTGCTTGGCCCAGCCGTCGGAATAGCCCCTGCTCGATCCGTACACCAGCAGCTCGGAGAACCAGCGCTCCTTCTCCTGGACCGGCGTCTCCCGGTTGGTCTTGCGTAGGGCCTTCAGCTCCGACCCGTCCGTCTCCAGGACCTCGCGAATCGGGATCTCATATCCGCATTTACAACGTATCCCCACCATTTTCCGGTGGCACTGGGGGCAATCCCTGGGCTCCTTCTCCTTCCGCTCCTCGGTCTGCTTGCGCTCGGAGAACGCCTTCTCGCCGTCGTCCAGGCTGTCTGGGACGATGCACTCCGCGAACCCATGCCGGGCCACATTTCCGGCGTGGTCCAGGTAGACGGCGTTTTCCTTGCCCTCTGCCGTCCGCATGATCCGGCCAGCTCGTTGGACAAACGCGATCAGGGACTTAGTGGGGAAGCAGTCGATGAGGCAGGACACGCCCGGGGCGTCGTAGCCGGTGTTCAGCAGCCGGGAGCAGGAGAGGATCTGGAACTCCCCCTCGTCGTGCGCTTGATAGAGGATCTGGCGCTCCTCGTCGTCCATATAGCCGTCGATATGGGCCGCCGGGATACCTGCCGCGTTGAACGTGTCCACCAGGGTCTTGCTGTGCTTGATCGACGGGGTGAACGCGATGGTCTGCCGTCCCTTCCCGTACTTGAGCCAATTCTCCACGATGGCCCCCACCAGGGAGCCGTCATCCTCGATAGCGGTCGCCATCTGTTTCGGGTCGTAGTCCGTGCCTCCGGTCGTCAGCCCTCTGAGACCGATCTGGGACACGTCCACCTCCTGGCCCCCGTAGTAGTCCACGGGGCAGAGATAGCCCTGGTCCAGGAGCTGCTCGGGGGTGATAGGAACCACCAGGTCGTCGTAGGCGACGCCTAGGCCCTTGCTGTAGGGCGTAGCAGATAGCCCGATGAAGGGGACGGCCGTATACCGGTCCATGAGGGCCTGGAGGCTCTTGTAGTGCGTATGGCACTCGTCCACCACCGCCAGGTCGAAGTCTGGGCTCTTCCGTCTTGCCAGCGTCTGCATGGAGGCGATCTGGATAGGTGCGCCAGGGTTGCTGCGCTCATGGGCGCCCTGCATAACCCCTACCCGGAGCCCTTCCCGGTCGAAGGCTTCCAGAGCCTGCTGCACCAGCTTCACTCGGTCGCAGATGAAGATCCCGCGCTTACCCTTCTTGGCTGCCTCGGCCAGGATATAGGCTGCGGTGATGGTCTTTCCGAATGAACAGGGCGCCGCCAGGATGGGGCGCTTGTTCCCGTGCCGTAGGCTGTGCCGAAGCATCTCCACGGCCCGGACTTGATGCGGTCTCAGTTGCATAGGTCAGTCTCCTCTGTCCCCCATCATGCCACCACGGCCCTGGGGGTCTAATTGGTTCTGTCTATCGCTCCGGTTTCTCCAGGCATAGGTTGTCTAATGAGGGCTGTTGGTGCCCCCTGACTCTCACTCCGTCAAATTGCCCAGTCACTAGCGGTAATCGGCAACGATTTGACCCCGGCTCGCAACACCGTCCCCCATCCTCAGATGGCACCTTTACGCCGTTTGTCCCGCCCTCATAGGTTGCTAGTGAAATCCCGCTTTACCGGTGGCCGCACGGTGCGACGGCGCTGCTTACGGGGACCGGTCCCGCCACGTTCCCGCATGGGAATTAGGGAACGTGAAAGCTTGTTTTCTTGGGGAGAGTTAGTGACAATCGGAGAGCGCGTGGTGCCTGGCTCTCCCCTCTCCTCATCCTCAGGTTGGGCTTCGCGGACTAACCACCCGACACGCGCCTTCACCCGAACCCCAAATATGCCGAAGCATCCACTCCGCCGCAAGGCTTCTCAGTTGTAGGAGATGAAATACGGCTCCCCGGATGCCTCATACGCCTGGAATTGTGCCCTGTAGTGGGCAGATACCTCCTTCCTTAGGTCCTTAGTCGCCCTCAGGAGCCCGTTGCGCTTCTCTAGCAGGAGATCAAGGTGTCCCTGCCCCAGGTGATCCTCTAGCCACCTGGTGAACTCTACGGGGTGCTCCGTGAAGTACCGGTGGTGGTACGCGCAGAGGGAGACCGCGTTATCCATGGACCAGCGGGTCGAATTGTTCCTGCGTCCGTAGATATGGGCGCAATGGAGCCCCTGATCGGGCCCAGGGAACCCCTTCCCGCAATGCTCGCACGTCCAGTTTGCCCTAGCCCTTACACATAGACTAAACCAGTGATCCGCCGCGTCCCGTTTAATGGCTGCCATTTATGCTCTCAATTAGAAGGTCGATGTAGTGCCTGGCCTTCTCCAGGTCCTGGATGCCGTTCTTGTGCCGCCACCGGCAGAGGTACTTGATCGCATTCGCCTCGCAGAACGGGATCTCGTTGGCCAGGATGAAGTCTATGGGCTGGATCTTCAGGCGCTGGTAGTGGTCGCCGCCGACCTGCGTCTCCTTAGCCGTCATCGTCCCTCCTGGGGATTGTGGCCAGCCTAGGGGTGTCCTCTAGCGCCGCCTTGAGAGCGCGCCTCATACGCGCCAGCAGGGCCTTGTCGTCCGTGATGAGGACAATGGACAGAACCACGTCCCCGTCGTCGTCAGGGTCGTCCTCCTGCCACTCCAGGCGCATCATGCAGCCAGGCGCTTGTAGAGGCTGTTGATGGCTCGATTCAGGTCGGACTCGCTGTAGATGTAGAACACGTCCCCGGCCTGCTTCTCGCCCTCATGCACCACGATCCGGAAGGCGTCCGTCCCGTATCCCGGAACGTGAGTACAGTCCACGTCCTGGTAGGCCGTGACACGCCGGAGGGTGCCGTCCATGTTCCCATAATTATTCATACTCTCTCCTCAATACGTCGATCCCGCACGTCAGGCGCATCTGTTCGCCGTATTCCTCGTGCATCACAATGCACTTCATGTCTCGCCCTGAGAGCCACCCGCCGCCCACGCTGTAGGAGTCGCCGGGAGCGAGCGTCCGCACCTGCTCCACGAAGCATGGCCCGGTATACTCCACTCGGTTGTCGTGATGGTGGTGTCCCCGGAAAAAGGTCCGGTGTTTAGTCTGCCCCCAGTCCTCCGGCCGCTCCGCTGCCATTATGCCAGGCAGATCCCGGTCCTTCGTTTGATGACCATGCACCACCCCGATCAAGCACTTCCCGTGCCGTAGGTAGTGGCGAGTCGTGGGCGCGTCATGGATGACCACCCGGGGCTCGTTCTCGTATAGGGTCCGGAACATGACGTTCAGGAAATGCGCGAAGGTCTCGTCGTGGTTCCCCGGCGCATTTATCACCTCGACCACTTCGTGCTTCTCTCGCATCCGCTCGATGCACCGCTTCAGGATCCGGACGCCGACGTCTATCATCTTGGCGGTCCTACTGTCGCGATCAAGGATATGGCCAGATTTCTCGGTGCTTCCGGCCATGTTCGTATAGTGAAAAAAATCGCCCAAATTCACAAGGACGCCGCGCTTCGATGGCGGGCTGCGCTCGACTAGATAGTCTACCGCGTTGCACATATCGGCCTCGGCGATGGCTAGGTCGAAGTTTTCCCCGACCTCCTCCGCCCAGGCGTACATTCCCACCTGAGGGTCGCCCCAAGGGTAGACAGACAGGAGCTGCCCGTTCACGTCAGGGGGAGGCGGCATGGTTTTCGTGGGCTTCACGTCTGCGCAGATCGCCTCGACGGCCTGGCGCATGATCTCTAGCTGCGCTTCCTTATCCAGCGCCGTCTTGACCCACTGAATTTTAGGCTGGCCGTCCTCTCCGTAGAGGGTAGACGTCCCCTTCACCACGAACGGGCCGGTGGTCGGCCTGGTCATGTCGGCGTCCGGCGCATAGCCCATCTTCGCGGCTCGATAGCGAACCCGGTCTACGGCCTGGCGGATGGTCCCGCTGTTTACCCCTAGGGCCTTGGCTGCCGCGTTCATGGCGCCGTGTTCGATTGTGGCCTTCAGGTAGGTGCGCTCCTGGTCAGATACGCAATAATCCAGGAGCTTCTCGTCTAGCTTTAACGGTGCGCCCATGGCTCCCCCTCCCAGAGGTTCAGGCTTGGCTCTTCCTGATTTGCATAAACTCCGACTCGGCCGGGGTGGCGAGCTGGCATCCTAGGTCTAATGCCCATGCGTAGACGCTCTCCATGAAATGGTACATTTCGCCCCGTTTGAGTTTTGCGGTACTGCGTAGCTGGTTATCAATCATTAGCTTACCAGCTTTTATTGATTCGGTGCCCAAGAACCGATACTTCACAATGGCCTTCATTTCCTCTTCCGTTAGCTCGGGCCTAGCGGGTTTGAAATGCTTCACCATTTCCCGGATCCAGACGTGGAAGAGCGCGTTCTGATCCAGGCTTCTGGGATTCTGGTACTCCTCCGGCTTGATGCAGACCGGCTTAGTCCAGTCCCACTGGTCCCGTAGGTATGCCTTGAGGTGATCCAGGCGCTCGTCTAGCTGTCGCTTGCTGTCGATCTTCCAAAATTGCATACAAAAAAGGGGCCAGATGGCCCCTCCTCCTATTGGTAGGTGATGAACTGGTCTATGGTGACGCCGAAGTAATTGGCCCACATTTTGACCAGGCTCAACCTTGCGTCCTTCATCGTCCGCCAGCGCGAGACCTCCGGAGCGGCCACCTTGAACGCTCGCTGGAGGTCCGCGTTCCGAACCTTCCTATCGGTCTGGAGGGCTCGTAGCGAACGGCCGACGTCTATCTGTAGGGCCTCGACCGCCGCCGCCTTATCCATCAGAACGGCACCTGGTCGAAGTCATCAGCCGGGGGGCTCGGAGGCGTCAGGCGCTCCTCTTTCGGCTTGAATGCTAGCTTGATGGCCGGACGGGTCTCCGGTGCATCGTCATCCCGGGGCCAGGCGCTCACCCAATACTCCACGCCGTCGATGGTGGCGGATCCGGTCCACTTGGGATGCTTCTCGTTTTGGCGCTTCCGGTTGCCCCAGAGGCCGCCGCTGTTATCGTAGCTCATCGCTTGTATCTCTCCACTTCTGCATTGATTAGGTCGCACGCCGAACGAACCACTCCGTCCAGCTTGGCGATGTACTCCTCGTCTCTGTCGATCCGGACGATCAGCACTTCCATGTCCGGATGGTAGGAGACAAAATCCCACCACTTCCTGCCGGTGATCCAGAGGCAGCCCTGAACCTGGGGGATATGCTTCGTGGGCATAGTCCCAAGTCGGAGCGTCTCGATATGCGTATGGGGTAGCGGGCACTTGATCTCGATGCCACCTAGCCCACCGATGAACCCATCAGGCGAGCATCCGGCCTCGATCTCGTCGTGTTTAATGAACCCCATTTCCGTGACGGTGTTCCCGGTCTCGAACTCGTAGAAGGCGCGAGCGTGAGGTTCCAATTCGGTCCCTCTAGCCATGGCGTCCGTGGTCGGGATCTTCGTTGACTCACCAGTGATCCGTTCGGCGATCATCTGGTTTATATATGAGTCATAGCTCGCTGCCTGCTTCCCTGTGGGCGTCAGGAGCTTGCCAAAGCTAGAGGCGGACGGCACGCCTAGACGCGCCGCCAGCCACTCCTCGGAGCCCTGTTGAACGTCTAGGACGCGCATACGCCCAGGCTCTCAAACGCGGTGCGGATCCGCTTCGTGACGTGCGTCCCACAAAACGGCAGACGCTTCAGGCCCATGGAGAAGATAGGCTGCGCGAACTCAATCGGCGAGACCTCCCGGATGGGAACGTACTTGCAGAGAATGTCCGTGTCCCGGGTCTCCAGCTTTGCGAACACGTCGTCCCAGGCCAGCGTCAGCTCGGGCTCTACCTGGTCGATCTGAAGGGACGCCTGGCCCTTCCTGGGCGCCGTCTCGTCGGAGAGGCACTCCCACATGGAGTCCAGCTCCCGTGCCACTTGATTGAGGAGGTCGCCCTCCTGTTCGGTCCGTGCGGCCACTGATAGGCCGCGAATCTGCTCGGAAAGGTAGTGTTTACGCATCGCCGTTCTCCTCTTGGCTGGCGAGTTTCTTCTGGAGGATAGCCAGGGCCCGGTTGTAGGACTCCGGCGTCAGGTCTGCTAGCGCCTTCACCTTGAACGCCAGCAGGAACTTCTCTAGGTCTGATCCCGTCTCCACCAGGAGGTCGTGGACCAGCTTCTGCTGCTTCTCGTCGATGGTCTCGACGTCTTGCCCAGCCGGGAGATCTTCCCCGGCGTAGATGTAATGGCCCAGCCCCATCATGGACAGGGTTTTGACCAGGCACCGCATCTTGCAGGTGTTCCGTGCGAAGGCATCCGGATGCTTGACCGCCTTGTTCCGGTGATCCATGACCGGCAGCCACATGGTCTGGCTGTGCTGCTGGCCTTCGTGCTTCACCGTCACGGTGCAAACGTACTCCACCGATCCGTCCGGGAACTCCTCAGACTGGAAGGTGTAGGTCGTGTCCGGGAAGTGTTCGCACATGACGCCCCAGGCCCAGGCCCAGGACAAATAGGACAGGCCCTGCTTCTTCTCGACGTGCTCGTTCACATTGATGGCGGAAAGGGTCCGCCAGATCAGCTTAGGTAGCATGGTTAATCTCCTCAGTAACCGTTAGAGATTTTGGCAAACTTCTAACCCGATAGCAACACCTTCACACGGGTGTTTTCGCGCTGCTGGGGGATATGGTTAAACCCTGCTAGACTGGGCCGGTCGGACGTTGTTCCGCCCGTGACGTCTGACACTGGGCCCCTTCGGGGGCCCTTTTTTATTCGTCCTTCGCTAGGATCCCTTCCACGAAGATGGAGACGATGTTCTCCCCGCTGCTGCTCTTCGCCTCAAACTGGAAGTCCGTTTTCTCGCTGATCCGGAAGGGGACCTGCCGGTCGAACGATTGCTGGTCGCTCTGCCAGGTCGCCTCCGCTACCCGTAGAATTCGGCCCGTGCTCGTCCTGGTCACGTTGCGATAGGTGATGTACTTGTTCGGGTTGACCGACCCGGAGGTAATGTCGATCCTGTACAGGTACAGCGAATGGCCCACCGGGACGGTGTAGTTGCACGCCTGCGTCAGACCCTTGCCGATGGAGATATAGCCCAGGACGGTGCCGTCGTTGGTGATGGTGATGTTCCCGGCGTTTTCCCCGGAAAGAATCACCGCCTGATTTACCCTGAGAAAGGCTTTCGACGTCGTGACCGCGCTGGTCCCGTTGAGCGTCACCACCTCGTCGATGGGCCAGTAGTTGGCATCCAGGCCGCGAATCAGCACCGGCATGGTGTCGGCCGCGCTGGAGCTTACCGCTGATAGGGCCGCTGCGCTGGCTGCATAGGAGTAGAGCCCACCGTAGTCCCAGAGCGTTTCGTAGGTAGAGCCCACCACCGGATTCACCCCGAAGATGTTCACCGCTTCCGCGTCGGAGACCAGGCCAGCAGAGACCGCTAGGAGCCCCTGTGGCTGGCGGACGATATCGTTAATCAGACTCATAGGACCTCCAGTCCATTCCCTGCCATAGTAGCGCCTCGGCCTTCCTGCGTCTTACCAGCCCCTCCAGGACCTGCCCACCCGCTCTAGTCCATCGCTGAATCTGGAAAGGCACCTCGCTGAGAGGACCATAATTGATCCGATTAAGGAGCGTGCTTTCGCGCAGATTGCCCGGACCCAAGTTGAACGTCCAGGCGACGATAGCATCGAATTGATGCTGCTCAAGGTCGATCTCCACCGCATGGTTCACATACTCCTCAAACTCGGCCAGGTCCTCAATCAGGAGGGCCTCTGCCTCTTCCTGGTCGATGACGTCGCCTTCCTTTACCCCTTTGGTGTGCCCGTAGCCGATGGTCCAGACGTTGGCCGGGCATAGGTATGCCTCTAATCGGCAGCCCTCGAAATGGCAGATCAGAGCGACGCCTTCCTGGCTCGTTTTCATGGGCCTAATCCCTCGGGTTGCTAGCTCCAAAATAGAACGAAACAATCGCAGACACGACGCCGCCCAGGTAGCCCAGCACCAGGTTGATGACCGCTTCACTGTTCGCCTCCGGGGGAAGGAACGTCACGCTGAAGATGTAGCCTCCGAAAAACAGGATGCAGAGCATAGCGATGACCCGGGGCGTCCAGTCCCCCTTATGCGACTCCCTGGCGTGCTGGATATCTTGGGTCTGGAGCGCGTAGACGTCCACGTCCAGCTCCTTCATCCGGGCCTGGAAGTCCAGCTCCGCCTTCTTGATCTCTGCTAGCTGGTCAGGGGTAGCCTTCTGTAGGGCCTTATCTAGGCTCTGTGGGTCGTTCTCGCATCCCAGGACCTGGGCTATAGCTGAGGCCGCCGCGCCGCCCAGAGGGCCTCCTAGGGCCGTTCCCAGGGTAGGTGCTACCGCCCCCACTAGCTTCTTGATCGAATCAAATCCCATGGTCACTTGCTCCTGCTGTTCCAGAGATCGAAGAGGACCCGGATCTTCTCCTTCATCGTCTCCTGGTCCGCGTGCATCTTAGCCAGGACGATGATCACTGAAATGAAGCCCGCCGCTACCGGCCAGAGGTTGAACAGCATCTCAAGGCGTAGGGAGTCGTCCATTTCATCGCCGCTCCATGAGCCGGTCTAGCTTGGCGTCTAGGGTTTCCAGCCGGTCTAGGACCCGGTTGATATCTGCATGGACCTCGGCCTTCGTGACGTATTCCTTGGCCAGCTCTTCCCTGGTCTTATTTACCAGAATGCCAATACGGGACAGCTCGTCAGACCGGCTCTTGAACGTCCAGGCTAGGAGCCCGATTGCTGCGGTGAGAATGCTACTCCAGATGATCGGCATATCCATGCTGCTGGCCCTTCAGTCCATTACCACGTTGTCAGTGTAGCGCAGAACTGAGGGCCATCAAACGCATGGCTAGTGCTGGGGGACGTCCTCCGGGACTTCCTCCTGCTCCGGTTCTGGCTGCTGTTGCTGCGCTTGCATGAGCGCGATCTGTGCTTCCAGGTCAGCGATCCGGACAGCCTGCTGGGCGTTCTGCCGTGCAAGGCTCTCTAGTCGCTGGTTTGCGTAAAA
>Ga0070752_1001083_pt1 | contig 19922 bp, 10 predicted proteins | sample VirMetDEL_Aug_30_FD_77440 | JGI IMG/M metagenome (GOLD analysis project Ga0070752, IMG submission 77440) | Aqueous microbial communities from the Delaware River and Bay under freshwater to marine salinity gradient to study organic matter... | ecosystem: Environmental > Aquatic > Marine > Coastal...
CAGCTGCAGTATCAGCATTATTCGCTTTTGGTCTCAATCAATTTATTGATTTCTGGAATACATTTTCTTTAGTTACTGGTATTCAGTTTATTACATTCTGGATTATTAATTCTCGAAAGCAACTATAAAGATTCATTATACGCTGAATTTGAAGAAAATATTGATGGGATATTATCATTGAGTAGAGTTTCTGTTGAATGCCCGTGCACAAACCATGTATTTAACGAAGAAGTCTTTGCAAATTCCATTAACATACATAAATGCCCCAATTGTGGCAACACTGTCAAGTTAGATGTACAAATACAACCTATTTTACAAACTGACCCTGAAGAAATATCAAGGTAAAGGAACTATCATATAATAAATTATATGAATAAGATAAATAATAGCGATAAAATTGAATTGAAGCGTAAGGACGGTAAGGTCGAGTATATGACTAGAGCAGAATTTGCGAGGTGGGCGTGTTTAGTAGAAGGTATTCAAGCTGTTGATCAAAAACTTATTGAAGCTAATGTACCAGAAACCAATACATCATGGATTAAACCTTTGGCCTTTGAGAAGTATATACAAGAACGTTTTCATTCAATGTTACGTGATGTGGAAGTAGAACATCAAATGGGTAATATCTAGACACTTAATGTAACACTCGGTGTAGTAGTAGGTGTAGTGTTAAAGGATGGTGTAACACTCATGAGTGTTACAGACATATTTCATTAGTTGTGTTACGGTAAAATAAGCAGGTATTTCTAAGGGTTAAGGTGCAGGTGGTGAAGGCGCCGGCGTTTGCGAAACGATGGGTGTTTGTGAAATTAACGGTAAAGGAGGAGGTGAGGGTGCAGGTGTAATACTCGGTGTAACAGGAGGTGTATTACTCGGTGTAACAGGAGGTGTAACTGAGCTCGTAGGAGTAACACTTGGAGTAATACTCGGTGTTACTGAGCTCGAAGGAGTAATCGATGGAGTAACGCTAGGAGTTACAGAAGGTGTAGTGGGAGGTGTATTACTCGGTGTATTACTAGGTGTAACAGGAGGTGTATTACTCGGCGTATTACTAGGTGTAACGTGAGGTGTACTTGATGGTGTAGCGGGAGGTGTATTACTTACGGGTACTGAAGGAGTCAATGTAATCGTTACGGATGGTGTTGTTGACGGGGTAAGCGAAGGAGTATTACTCGGTGTACTTGATGGTGTACTCGATGGTGTAGGTGAGTATGGAGGAGAGACAGGAGGTGTATTACTTACGGGTACTGAAGGAGTCGGTGTAATCGTTACGGATGGTGTTGTTGACGGGGTAAGCGAAGGAGTATTACTCGGTGTACTCGATGGTGTACTCGATGGTGTAGGTGAGTATGGAGGAGAGACAGGAGGTGTATTACTTACGGGTACTGAAGGTGTCGGTGTAATCGAAGGTGTAACACTAGGAGTTACACTTGGTGTAATCGAAGGTGTAACACTAGGAGTTACACTTGGTGTGAATGTAATCACTTGTGTAGGTGTAACACTAGGAGTTACACTTGGTGTGAATGTAATCACTTGTGTAGGTGTAACACTAGGTGTAATCGAAGTTGTAGGTGTTGGTGTTATAGACGCAGAAGGGGTAACACTTGGTGATACAGCAGGTGAACATTCAGGAAAGGGGTTAATAGGGTTAAGTATAACACGTCGTAGTTGTTCGAATCTACGTGAAACATCGCACAAATACTGATCAGTTATTCCACAAGATAAAGTGTAAAAGGGGCAACCAACAAATACTTCCCAGTCAGTAGAAGAGAGAGGTGCATACACAGTAACCTTAAGGCGAGATGTATCAGTATCTTTATAGATAGAGCTTGTTGCGGTAGTCGTGGAACTAACGTATGGGTATCCATCAGGTGCGAGATCTATAGGTGGATAGCTTGCGTTTTCTAGAGAATTTTTTAATCCAGTTGTAAAGCTACTCCTTAAAACACCACCATAATCCCAAACTTCATTACCAACAAATCCTGTATCTAAGCGAATAATATCATCATATGTATAAACAAACCGATACGGACTTGCCGGTGTACCCCATTTTAAATCAATATCTCCAATATATGCAGACATTCCATATAGAACAGAAGTTTCAAATGTACCTGGGTAATCTGAGCCAAAAGTTGTTAAATCGCATATATTATCCGGGCATCCGAGATTTGGTTCCATTCCTAAAAATGGTAATTTAGGTTTATCTTCAGATATCGGTGGCTCTTGCGGAGTAGGTCCAGTAGTCACATTATTAACCGCAAAAGCTGTTAAAGGGGTGAATGTAAATTCACTTTCATCTGTTTCGTGACGGTTACCTTCTACATGAAACCCTGTTGATACGATAACACCATTTACATTAGAACTAGTGAGTGGTTTGACAAAAGAAACGCCTGGTCTATATCGTGTATTTGCAGATACATTAATCCCAGTTAACTCTTGCGTAAGAATATGGGTATAGAAGGTATCTGCTTCATTTTTAAAGTCAACAACTACTTTACGACCGTAGTTTCCAAGACGCGCTCTTATTGTTTTCTTACCAGAACTAACTAAATTAAAAGCACTAATAGCTTGTGTTGTAATAATATTAAAGTTCTCATCTCTTATAGTGATACTATTAGGTGTATAAGATGTACCTTCACGGGTAGGACCATCAGAGTATACTAACTCAGATGCAAAAATACCTAAGCTATCAAAACCAATACCTAAAATAGGTTTATTTAGAGGCTGTGAAGAGAGAGATGCAGAAAGTAAGGTATTGCCAGTAAATCCGAGATCCGGTCCGACTCCACCACCGCTTAAAGGGAAGTTAGCATCCTGCAAGAACATGCAATAACCAAATTCATCATCTGCTGTATGTGAACTTAACTCATAGGTGAAAGACCATGTAATATCATACTGAGGCGATAACCCCTCTTCAAACATATGCACGGAAGTTGCTGATAGAGGTAAGTTGGTTGGATAATATAATATATCAGGACGGTAATTCGTAAATTCAGATAAATCAAATTGTGTGGCTGTATAGCCTGTACTAACACCAGCATCTGCATCCGCATCAACAATCATTCTATTAAGATCATTAATATTACGTAAATTGCCGAAGATATCAAAATCAGCTGTTGTACTTACAACACCAAGTAGTATGAGCTGATTGTCAACAATAGCCATCATTGGTGAACCTGAATCACCAGCAATCATGGATTCTCGCCATGGAAGAGCGTCGGTATTGAGAGGAGTAGTATATACAGCAGCAGCGAGACCATTAGGATGATATGTATCTGGGTAATCGTCACCAGGCTGATTAAATTGCACGTAGGACATTCTATGTACCAGTGATTTCTCCTCTTGATCTGTCGACACAATAAGAGTATCGTCTAATCTTGCCCGAGTGGCTGTTGTAAACCTATCAGGATTAACATACTTATATAGGTCAGGTGGAAAAATAGGTAGTGGTTCAATAGCAGTAGGTAAGTCAGAATCAAATGTGATGACCATAAAGTCACCGTATGGAACACCTAGATTATTAAATGCACGACCAGTAACTGTCCTTGAATATACAGTATTATCTCTATCCCAGAAGTAAAATACATCATCAACAACAGCAGAGGCATGTAGAGCAACAACGGCATGTCTAGGTGTAATTAGAGCACCGCCAATATTAGTGCCAGTAGAACGATCATTGAGAGCAGGTATACCAGTAGAACCAGATAGATCATGAATCCAATTATTTGTAGTTCTGGTCATTGTTGCCAGTGTACCATAATTATTAAACATCAACTTATCCGTCGATGCATCATAACTACTAATAACTGAAACTACAGAACTAGAAAGCGTAGGTATTAAGTCTCTTGTCATACTATATTAAAATAATTTGTTTTATATACCCCATTCGAACTTAACAAGCCCGTCAGCAGTATCATTAGGAGAGTCACCATTATGACCACCAGCTCCGGCTCCCGCTACACTATCCGATCCCCAAAAGGAAGCCGTGCCACCCACCTCTTCAGGGTACATGGAGGTATCCCAACCACCACGACCACCATCGATAACATGCCCACCTAAAACATATGCTGACTCTCCACCAGCAAGTCCAGTTCCGTATGTTGACAGGTTACCTGTGTTAGTAGTACCATCAGGTTGGACTCCGCTTGATTGAAACTCTGCACCAAATGATCTTGCAAGTTCTGTACCATCAATAGATATATATGATGGATCACCACTAGTATTATCTGCTGTCACGCCAGCTCCAACATAATAATTAACCACCGTGCCAATAGGAGCAGAAAGAACGCCATTAACTGTTGCTGCAGCGCCACCTGTACGTGTTTTGCCTTTAGCGCCAGAACCTGTTATCCAGAATTTTGTATATGTAGCTTTAGTTGTGAAAGTACCTAATCCTGTTGTATCAAATGCTGTAATTCCTGGAACAGGGGTTGAGATAACCACATTATTTTCAAACGGATCAAAAGCTTCACCTTCCACCACTGCAGTTCCATCTACAGATGCTTGCAAATTACCACTAAGAGTAAAAGATGGTGTAGCGAATGTATCAGGTAAAGCCTTAATAAAGAATGTCACGGCTTTAGCAGATAAAGTACTTGTACTTACATCTAAACGATATTCGGTACTACCTGCAGGATCTGAATTAACTCCATATAGAACAGAGTCTTCATAATCCGGTAAGTTAAAGTTTACATCATCACCACCATATTGTGCACCAATAACAGCAGATAAATCACGGTAATCAGCTCCTGCTATAGATTGACCATTGCAAAGTAAATATCCACTAGGCACACTCGTTCCAGAAGCTACTGGTATAATTGTTCCAACAGGTATAACGGAGGAAGAATTGAAATAAACAGTAGCATTTGCTTCAGGCGCTGACCATCTAAGATTACCATTAACATCAGAGCGTAAAAAAGTATTATCACCACCAAGACCACCTGTAGGAAACTTATAATCTACATTATTAATGTTAATATTTTGAGGTAGACTGAGATGTGTAGCTGTGTGAGATGAAATGCGATCTGTCTTTATTTGCGTACTGCTTAAAGAAATCTTATTACTGTTTAATTCAATTGAATTACCTAGAGCATTAGGTGAAATATTTTCCCCAGAAATTGTTCCAACAGATATAGTACCATTACTATCATTGATATCTATTGTAGTGTCACCTGTTTCTAAAACCCTACCTGCTGATAACCATCCAGTCTGTGATTTAACATAAAAAATGTTACTAGTGGATTCAAAAGCGTAATCACCTGCAATAGCATCTTTAATAGTTGAAATATCAGTTACAGAGCCCTTCCATGTATTACCTACAACAATACCACCAACTGTTTGACCATCTCCTACGAAAAGGCGCTTACCATCTGTTGTATATCCTAATTCACCTTCTGATAAAGTAACATTATTACGATCTAAATCATCACCACGACGAACTAGTAATTTGAGAAGTGTGTTTTCGAGAATTTCAATTTTTTTAGCCATTTGTTAAATTAGGTTGGTATTTTAAATACAGGAATTGCAAAATCACCGAGAGGATCGGAAGCAATTTTAATAAAGCCAGCGGATGAAAGTGATATAGTAACTGCTAATGAATTATCACTATTAGCAGAAATAACATTCACAATTGTTTCACCGCTTGCACCGGGATTTGACTCATTTAAAGAACCAAAGAATAATTGACCAGTACCTGAAGTATCTGCACCTGAAAGATTCTGTTCAATATTGCTAGCTGTTGATGTAACTCGCCCTGTTGTATCATATACTGATGAGTTGAATGGGCTAATAGTACCTCCACCAATACTTTCAAGACGTATTGTAGTACCGTCGCCGCTTTTTTCGAGACCAGTACCAAGAGCAGAATCGCAAATTGCAGCTGCATCAATGGTATCAGCAGGAGCTTTATTAAACTCTAACCTTGTATCAGTATAAGTGAATGAATCAGTAGTATACACTCCAAGAGGATCTGATCCACCACCACTTAAACCATTACCGACATTACTTGTACTAATTGTACCACCAATAACGCTTAATTGCCCTGTATTTGAATTAACGGTAATAGTTGAGTCATCGACATTAGCCGATAGCCCGGATGTTGTGTATACCAAACCACCATTTTGACAAACAACGTTACTACTTAACTGAGCAATTCCAACTCCATTATCAGTAATATGGAGTTTGTTATCAGAATCATACTCAACTGTAGTGTTATCTGTTTGGGAGCCTATAAAAGCCCAAGATGATAAGTTATCTGCATATGTACCAGAGAGTTGATATAGAAAATTATTATCGTATACTAAATCTCCATTAATTGCATAACTAAGATCCGTTCTACTACCTGCTGTCATTGGAGTATGTACAACATTACCCACATTAACACCACCAATTGTAAAGCCATCACCAACCCAAACACGTTTAGCATCAGTTGTGTAACCAAGCTCACCTTGTTCAAGAGTAATAGCCTTACGCTGGGTGTCAGTACCTGTCCTTAATTTTAATTTTACTATTTCAATATCTGGCATTATTTTAAATTGTTATATTATCTTTTAATATCCATAAGCCTGCCACCTAATTGCAGTACCTTGAAAGAGTTTTCTATCAGAGTCATACATAAAAGTAGCTGTTGTATTTGTGAATCCTGTTAAATAGAGTGCTAAATTACCACCTTTAAAGGTTAAGCGATCTGGTATACCTACAACATTTAAGCAGGCTGTTGGAAACGCCAATGGGAAGGTAATTGTTTCTTCCTCCTGGTAAGCAGTCGTTCTATCTGATACCCCCCATTGCATAATAAGACCAGAAGGTAATTTTTGATATCCGCTTTCAGCAAGCTGTGCAGTACTTGCATTAAACTGATCATCTACATATTTCTTGTCAATAAGATGTTTATCAGCAGTACCTTGCACATCTAAAGTAACTTTACGATCTGTATTAACCGTGAGAGCGGTATTTATTGTTACCCCTACCTTCTGTCGAAGATATAATATATCACTCTCTTGTTCTAAATACCAATGATCTTGACTACCATCACCAACTAGTACCTTTTCTGCTGCAAAATCGCCGTCTATAGTAATACCTTGACCAGCTCTACCAATCTTTAATGAACTCTTATTACCAAACCCATCATATACGTCTTGCAGTCCTGTAGCTGGGATAGCTTCACCTTTAGCATGCAGTACACCAACATACGTTTCCGATATGTTGGTGTTAGTTAGTGATTCACTCGCCATACATATATTTATGCCGAGTGGTATTATTAAGCAATTAAATTTCTATAATACCACTATTTGTGTAAGCACGTTGCACTAAAGGTTTAGCATCTGGTTGTACGAAATTAATTAACTTTGTTTGTAATTCGTAAATTAACTTGAAACATCTATTTAATACACCATTCAAATTTTCTTCATTACCGTGAACATAAAAATTTTCAATCTCATTAGTTATAAATTTACTAAACTCGACATTATAATTATAATCTGCAAGCTCTAAAATATCGTTTGTATATGTACCTGAAAATCTACCAACAATATTGTTCTTGAGAGTTAATATGTCATTAATAAGTTTGTGAAGTTCGACATTAATTGTTGATTGCTGAATAAACCCATCCGGATTTAGTGAAAATCCTTGATTACCGTAAATAGTATAGTTAGGATCTTTTAACACCCTCTGATATGACGCTGTTATTGGCTCATCGAAAAAATAGAGCCTACCGTTAGTCAACATGTAAGTCTTATCATAGCTACTAGTAGATTGAAACACAGAAAAACTATTAATTTCCGAGTCGAGTAATCCATTAACTTGATCTGATGCAGCTGCTTGACCGAACTGCGTACCTAAATTCCAAATAAATTGTGCATGTGAAAAATTAACATCTGTAAAATTCCAGCGATTATTGATAGTTGACGGTTCAGTTGCTTCAACAGTAAAGTTGAGCAAGTATAGACGTTCAGAGCGATATTTACCAATAACTTTTTCCGGTCTTGTTTTAAACTTTTTATAGACTGTTTTATTTGTGGCGAAATACCAATAGTTGCTATCTGTACCGGAAAAGGATATATCTACTATATCTTCATTAAGAGCTAGCTTGTCATCTAAAATAATTTTTTCACGAAATCTAAAGCTATCACCACTGTATCGGTAAAGATATGTTATACGATTAGTAATATCATTTGTAGTTACATCCTTATAGGTTAAGATATACAACGATCCAAAGTCTGGATCAAATCCCATAGCTCCTAAAGTTTCTACATTAAAGTTAATGGATGTAATACGTGTGATATAGTTAAATTCTTCATCAAAAAGTTTAACTACCTTGTTGCCAGAATCAAAAACAGCCACTGTATTAGAATTTACGGCTAATTTAGTAGGTCTTATAAATTTTGTTTGTCGCCTAGTATCTCCATAACCACCTACAAGTTCTATGTAGTTACGTTTGTTTTTAAGTGCACTGTCATTGTTAACGTAGCCGGCTATATCATATCGAATTACAACATTATTACCTGTATCTGAGAGAAATAGATATTTATTCGTTGATGCAATACCACCTAACTCCTTAAATGATAAATTATTTTCGTCTGTGGTTTCGTACCCTGTTGTATCCTCTATAACAGTTAAATCTGTATTTGAACCAGTAAGGCATATAAGATCTGAAGAAGTGCAAACAAATAGCGAAAATCTATCGTCATAATCCAAATTCGGTTGAGCTGTAGCACCTATAACATAGCCAATGCACTTAAGTGATAATTATTTTCAAATTTAACATTACTTACGAATTGCGGTGTTTCTGCATCAGATGTTCGAACTTCAAATGCTGTTAAAGTATTAGATGATAAAGATGCATATCTCAAAGAATCAGTATAGGGTAATTTATTAGAGGCTATAAATAGTCTTGAATATACGAATGTATTGTTATCCCTTAAATTTTGTAGTTTATACTTAAAAAGGTCGTAAGTTAAATTATCATTAAGAGCAAATAAACAATCATCAAGTTTATATGGTAATGTAATATTGTTATCACTAATAACACGATCTTTGAAATCTACACTAAAGAATAAATCAGTCTCATATGTATTTTTTGGAGTAAGAATCTTACCAGTTGATATCTCTAAAGCCTCACCGTTTACTCTTTCTACAAATCCATAAAAATCTGACCCAGTGAGAGTAAACATTTCTCCGGATGTATAAATCTTTTTATATTTTAAATAATCACTCATTCTAGTAGTCTTTAAATACAATATCGTTAATTGTTATACCTGTAGGTACAAAATTACCAACCTCAGCTAAAATAGATGTTTTTATTTGCTCACGTACAATTGGATCAGTAATATTGAGATTTTTTACAACAATATCAATCGTGTTGGAAGAATTATGTCTATTGAACTTAAAGAACTGCTGTATTTCTGTTTTTGATGTTCGTTGACCTGCAGGTAGTGATAACACTATATCATCAATTCGTTTTTCTAGCAAGTATAAAGCATATACTAATTCTGTATCAATAGCTTCATTATACACAAATGGATTTCTTACAATAAGATCTTTAGTATAATAGTAGCCAGGTTGCTTGAGGTAAGTTGAAAGATCCATATTGCTCTGAAAGCCAGTAGATCCAATAAATAACTCATCACTGAATATATCTTGTATCATATACTTACCTGGAGCAAATGTTTGATTATCATATAGCTCTGCATTAATATACAATGTTGAATTACCTTGTACAGTATCTAATCTATATGTAAAGTTATAGAAACCTGGCTCAAAGTCGTTAGGATCAAACGAAATAGTTTTAGTAACAATATCTTCATTGTCTAAGTAATTTCTCAGAGTTAGTTTAAAATCTAGTGAAGTTGAATCGTATAAATGATTAAGTACATTATAGTTTGTAAGCTTTGACTTTGGCGTATTATGACCGAAAGAAACACCAGACAATACAGCAGCTGTAAGAGAAGGCATTGTTCCTTTCTATAGATATAATTTATCATCATTACCCTCTGCCAATAAAACGGGGTATTGATAATTTATACCATTACGATATTCATTTACCCAATCTATTGATATAAATTCTCCACCTGACAGTGATAATGTTGCTGCTGTTGCAGGGCTAGGAATACTGATATTATTAATGGATCCAGATAACTCAAAAACACCGCTCGTGTTGAATACAAAATATTCTGTCGGTTTTAAAACATAAACTTTATTTTGTGCAACTAAAAAATCTTTAATATCTGATTTAAGAAAGGCTTCAGGTGAGCCATTTAAATCATGTTTTACAATAAAGTTACTAACCTGATAAAATACTGTCGAATCATTTTCCCAGTTGTTATTGATACCAGGTAATTTGTAGACGGTATCGTTATACTCTAAAACATTATCATAAAGGCAAAACTCATCTTTATAAACATCAAATTCAGCTGAAGATAGAGCTGATACATCGAAAGTGTTTGTGTTTATTCTACGTACAACTTGATCACTAGATATAAAATCAATATTATCATGCATTTGATAATATCCAATGTAAGACAAGATATCGCTCCCACAATCTAATTTAATTTTATTACCTTGTGTATTTACTTTATAGAATAAGTTTCCGGATGTTGTAACGATATAATCGTCTAAAGCACTTCTTTTAAATACTTGCTTAATTTTTGTCTTAAATTCAATTTTGTTTCTGAGCACGAAGTCAGTGTTGTAGATATATAATGTTTGATCACTTACTACGTGGATAAATGGAGTGACTGTCTGATCTTGAAAAATACCAAACCCGCGATTTGTATTATTACCTAGTAATTCAAACCCATACTTAGTATTAGGATCTAAATACATATCAAAGTTTAGAGTAAAGTTTTTTGTTTCATTAATTTTATCAGAAACATTAAACACGCTGTATCTATTACCGTCAAATGTAAGTTGTCTAGTATCAACTTCCGTACAATAGTTTTCCGTTTCACCTCTCACTAATTTAGAGGTATTATAACTATCAAATGATGAAATTAATGGCGTTGAGCTCTCAACAATTCTTTTTATATCTGCATTACCAACACGCTGATACTTAATTGAAACGTTAGGCTCAATAGCTGCATCGCTTAACTTATCAAAGAATTTCTCTTTATTGAGTACTGCATCAGAAGCATTGAGGGTTAATGTATCCACACTATCATAAAAAGAAGGTGAATATGTAGGAGCAGAAGATAACGCAGCATCTTTAGAAATTTTATCTGGGTAATAGTACCGATCTACCCAAACACCTTCTCCACCTAAAACACCGCCAGATAGCCAAGTGCACAGATATCTACCGTTATCGTATTGAGTTGTGTTCTGCCTCCTTATAAATATTTTATCCGATAATGTAGGTGTTGGTCCAGCGAATGCTCCATTATAAACAAATTGCGTATCGTTAATATTGAGTCTATCATATGGATAAATAGTTGACGGTGCTACAAAAAATGTATCTGTACCATTCTCAATAAAAACATCTTTATCATAAAAGCTGAAATTTAAATTAATTTTATCTAATCCCTTCTCCTGATTGTTGCCTGAATTAAAGTTATAATATTCGCGTGGATCGTAACCTAATCCAGCCGGTTTTTCTACCATATTCGAACCGCGTTTAACATAGTTAAATTCCGACCGATTAGTATCAAGTGTAAAATAATTTATAGGTAAAGAATTACTGGATATTGTATTGTAAGCCGTCGTGAACACATATTGACCATCTTCATCAAAACTACTATTAATAGTATCGAGAATTAAATTAGAGGTTTTATTGTTATTATACGCTACAAAAGATTTGTTAAATGTATCTATATTTTGATCTAATGTGTAGTCAATATACATTAGATTATCAAGTCCACGATTTAAACTGCCTTGTACTAATGGAGTGAGAACTAGTTGATTTGCACTCAATGTAACAATGTTGAGAATATTATCTCTAAACTTGAATAGCTGCAGATAACCATCTTCATCTAGAATGTATCTAAATACATCGCTCTGCTCTCGTGTAATATCCTTATAATTATCAGTATTTTGATAAAATACAAATTTATCTACGTTTGTGTTATAGTTCAGATAAAAATCAAACAACCCATTATTGTGTTTTAATCTACATAAATTATTATTTAACGCTTCTATCTCGAAAAAATAGTTATTAGCTAATAACCCAGTTTTATTGAGAGGTTGTATACCTACAGCTTTTTGATTAGAGGTCTGATCTACATTACTTTTAAAAATATACAAGTATTGCCGTGGCTCATTATTTGGTCGTTCAAACCCGATTTTCGTTACTAAAGAAGTATATTGCTCACTACCGATAGAAGAGAGTGATATAAAGTTAGATAATTTATTCTTACCTGTTAAGTAAAATGTAGAGTAGTTGTTTATCTTACTATCTTTTGCACCAGATAGAGCATCAATAAGATTAATATTTAACCCTTGTTCTAAAGTCGATTTCGTTTGCTCGATAATGATGTGTCTATCATTGTATTCAGCAGTAGGGAATGCAATTGAACTAACTGAGTATGTGTTGGTGATCGCCATCTACATACATATTTAATAGTACAAACACAGATCACAGTCAATTATTCAAGAAAGTGATATATGTAGCGTTATTAAATTTAGATTGCAAATTAGCAACTGTATTACTAGCGGACGCGCCTATCATCTGTGTTGATGTTATGCCAAGTTTTTGTATATCATCGTAATAACTTTCACGAACTAATTTAATAGGCTGGAAAACATTAGCATAAAACCCGTTATTGAAGTGTATGAGAAACTGTGCTGTTAGATTTGTAAAAAACGAACTCACAGCAGGTACATATGTATGCTCATACTGATTCAAAATTGTCCCACCTACTTTACCATACAGTACTTCATCAAAAATAGATTTAGTCTTATAATTAAAGACAATATCTTTTTGAGCATACTGCGTAGGGCTCGAATCACCCCAGTTGATGTCTAATGTAAGTGCAGAATTGGTTGCTTCTGATATACCTGTTAAGACAAAATTTATTGTAGGAACTCCTTTAAATAAAATTTCTTCCTCATAAACATTTGTGTTTTGAGTTATAGAAGGGAGGTTAATAAAAATTGTATTCATTACACTGTTAAGGTAAAGTTTCTAGAATCTCTAGTAAATGATCCGTTACTTGCTGATATATAGTTAAAGTTAGTTGTATCACCAAACGTGGAAGTTCTATTAATATTATTTAATGGTTCATATCTATTTGAATCAACAACGGTGAGCTTATTATCAGACATCTTAAATGAAGCGTCAACTAAGTGAGTAAAGTCATTTTTATCACATATCATGTACGTCAGTTTAAATATATCATTTAAACCACTATACATTAGATTTGGGGTATGCACAGAGTCTGGAGCATAATTGCGAGATGAAAGAGACTCTACATTTAATACAAAAGCACTTAACGACACGTCATCTGTACCTGTTGGATATAATTTAGTCGTTGAATTTTTCTGAATATTATATTCATATATTTCCGGATAAACAGCTTTGTAGTTATCTGCGAGAGGTGCACATGTATCGTTAGCATTATCCTTGAACCGCGCAAAATACACTTTACCTGTTTTCTCATTATAAAATCTATTAGTAAATACTTCAACCATATTAGAACTATTAACTGAAAATGTAGTGTTAATTGTTGATGGTTGAGTGAATGCCCCATCTTTATAAGAAATTTTATCTATAATAAGATTTGACCGCGTTTGAAGGAATATGGTATTTTGTATAATATCAAAATCTAAAAGTTCGTAATTGATTTGATTTTGAATTGTAGTTGAGTACTTAGCAAGGGTTTTATTGAGTGCTGATGATAGTACCTCAGAAGTAGAATACGCTCCATTTTTAATATAGAGATTACCCATTAATGTTCGTTGTTCTTCTTTTGTTAATGAAGCATTTGATGATGAGAGGTTAGATAAAACAGTTGATCCTCGAGGGTCAGTACTATCTAAATAGCGATAATTATCGGAGTATATAAAATCGTTAGGCAATACTACATTATCCGTAAAGTAACCACCATCATATCGTTTATATTGACCACCTGCAGAGAGATAATATTTTATATCTGTGGCAAACGTAAGCTCACTGTTTTCAGCAATAACATTGAAATCGGATTCTGTTGTAATATCGGATAAAGGGGTTTGCTCTGTCTGAATATTAACAGGTGTTGGGTACGTACCCTCTGCTAGAACTGTGTAGTGGTAATTAGTAGATGCAGGGAACCCTGGACCTAAACCAGTAAGAGGGTTCGGGAGCTTACTACCATCTAAGAATGTGAATGCACCACCATCCCGCCAAAACGGTAATAAGTTTCTACTACTCTGCAGAAGTTCTTGATATGGGTAAAACTCTCTCATGTATAGAGTGAGAGGATTATCTGAAAAATTGAATCCATTTGTATATGTACTTAGCCCAGATCTAATTGTTGTACCATTAACAGCTGTTAGAGAATAATTGAAATTATAGCCCTCTTCTTCATCAAAAAACGTATGACCGTTAAGAAGTAAATTTTTAATCTGCGATGACGCGCTTATATCAATAGGCTTTAAAGGCTCAGTTTTAAATAACGCATATTCATTACCATAAATATCAGTCTGATATTTAAACACTAAACCTTGATTGTAAAGGTCTGTAAAATTTAACTTATAGCTTATATCATTACGTTGTACTAACTGAGAATCGTTACGCTCTTTAGTGGTGTAAGATTCATGAGTTGTAGTTTTGTTCGTAGTTCTAGGATCACCAGCTGCGAATCCACTTGATACATTTCTTGTATTAAACCTATAATCGAATTTATAGTAAACTGGATAGTTATTAGTATTATTTGTAGATACGTTACCAAATTTAGATGGATCAGGGAAAATGTACACCTCACCCAACTGCAATGCATTAGAGTCTATTGTATAGGTGTAGTCTTCAGCATGTAATTTGAACAAACCAATATCATCTGGTTTAAAATTGAGACCGATATCTCTCAACAGTTTGATCTCATTGCTTTCAACAGTTGCTGTATTAGCAGCTTGTAGATTAAGAGCGTTAGCAGCAGGAGTCGCAGCTTGTACTAAAACACCTGATGTAGCAGGACTAGTTGTAGTGTCAATATAATAGATATCTGTACCAATATACTTTGAAATTAAAGCTCTTTTTAAGGCATATACTTCACTTACAGTAAGACCACCTTTTCTATATTGATTATCTAACTGTATAAATTCATTATCCGGATTACAAATTGCATCAAACTCTTCTGGTGTTAATGCTGGCGGATTAATCTTAAATGTGCGTATATTGGTTAAGAAATTTTTATCACCAGAAATAGCCTATACCCGCTGGGTCTAAATAATATTTAGACTCAATTATATTTACATTATCTGCATTATTGATTAATGTTGATACATCAAAATAATCACCATATACATCTACAAATTCCTCAATTTCAATACCTAAATTTTTAATGGCTTCGAAAACTGTCGAATTTTCCGTATCTAATGAATCTTCAGTATTAAAAATAAAATTATAAATGTTATCGAAAATAGCCTTCTCGAGACCAATAGAGCTGCCTTTAAGTTTGTTTCGATCGATTACATACTTACCTTCATCACGCTTTTTCTTGTAAAACAGTGCTATATCTTTAAGACGGTTAGCAAAGAAAGGTATAGCTACATCTAAATCAGCTGGGTCGTTGAAATCTATTTTTTCTAAGAAGCGTTTTTCTGTTTCAGTGGTGTAGTTGATAACCACTTCTCTTATGAATTGCCTGTAGTAATCTTTAAACTGTGTTCGCTCTTCATCTTTAGATATATCTTGTTTAGAGTACCATGATTGGAGGTATTGACTATAAAATGAACTGTACTCTTCTGGTGAATAATCAGCTTGCGTATTATTAATAAAATCCAAAAAAGAAAACGGTGCAACAGTATCCCTATACACGTTATCTGTAATATCAGGATTAGTGATAGAATACTCAACTAAAACGGTTCTTATAGATTGATCAGACATAATTTAATCTTCAAAAAGTTTGAGGCCCTCGTATAGTGATTGCGAGAAAATATTTGACATTGTACCATTGTCTCTCGACCAATCATTATAGGATGTGAGGTTATATGAAATAGTGTTGTTAGGATCTGTAAAGTCAATTATAGAGTTTTCAATATCAGTAGTTACATCTTTCTGATAGTAAAAATTATATATATCTAAAATATCACGACCGCCACCCGACAAGAGTGGCCAACCCCAACTAGAATTATAATCACTTAATCTATAGTATTGTGAGCTCGATGATAAAGCCTGAGTTAAAAGATTATCTTCCCCCTCTGTAAGAACTTCACATTGTCCAAATTGCTCGAGAGTAATAGGAGTACCACCATTAAGTTCTTCAGATACTGCAGAAACTAATTGCCCTGTCGTTGTACCATAAACAATACCATTTGTAATAGTGATAGTAGGTGTAACCCTTGCACTAAGGGGGAGAGTGGTATTTAATGTAGTAAATTTACCACTATATTTTTCCGAAGCAACAATTGGTTGCCCTGCAATAATAATACTACTTGCGTCTAATTTATCACCTAGATTATATCCATAGTACTCGTTATCCCTGTAACCATAAGATTGATAATATGTTTGATTTCTATTGCGTCGTCCAAATAGTTGAGATTTACTGATGGATAGTAAATCAATAAGCCTGTTAAGCTTTGGAGGGAAAGAATATTTACTTAACTCAGGCAGACTAAGCATTTGCAAAATACCATCTAGCTCATCAATATTGCTTTCATCTATTGTAGAGTTATTATCAAAAAAGTTTTGTATCTTCTCGTACGTTGCTTTGCCAATTGAGTCTTGTGTTGAACTTAAATCTCCAAAAATAGATCCAATAAAGTCACTCATTAATACTTTTGTATCTGTAAACAAAGGCTGTTCAGCAATATCTTTAAATGCAGCTTTAAAATCTATGTTTTCGCCTTTTTTAGAAATAGTGTAAAAACTACTCGGGTAAATTGTGAATGTGCTGCTAGTTCCCGATATAACATTACCAGAATATGTTGTATGTCCAGATAGATAAACGTCTTCTAATGTACTCGTATTATTACTTAAGAAATACCCTTTATAAAACCCTCCTGTATCTAATGTTGATAAGCTGAGAAAGTTCGAAGTTATATCAATATCGTAGTTTGTTGACCCATCTGTTAAAACAACATTTAATGCCGGGCCACTACTAGCACTTAATAGTGGCATATTCTTTTGAGTAAAGTTATTACTATCCTTTACCTTAGTAACAAATGCAATTTTAGTTGTAGCAAATTTTGTATTGCCAATATTAAAAGTTGTAAAGAGGTTATTAGGACCTTCCCCATCTATACCGTTTGATGAAAATGAAAGCCTATCATAAGTATTATTAGAAACAATAGTAGCAGAAACACCGTAGTTAGTAGTGTTGGTATGTTCGAAAATATCACCTTGCTTGTAGCCAAAAATAAGGTTATACTCCCCTGGATAATCACTCTTAAAATAAACATCCGCCGTTCCAGTTAATCCCGCATAAAAGGCATCAGGATCTGCCTCAGTAACTGTTACAATTTCTGTACCGCTGAGCTTAATATAAATAGGCGTGTTCTCGGTAAGTACTGTATCAACTTCAATGTTTTCAACAACACCATTTGACGTTAATTTTTGAACAAACGATGAATATGGCTTGAGATGACCATACGTTTCATTAGCGTAGTCATTACGGAAATAATCGTTATCAGTCCCTGCCGATGAATACGCTATTATAGATGGAATACCAGATTCGGTAGATCTGTAGGAATTAAATCTTTCAATGGTAATTGGATTTTCTAACTGACCAGTATTTGCAGATAAAGTGGATGATAAGGAGTCATTTACACTAATATTAAGTCTATCTTCAATATAGTCTTTAATATTTACCTTTGTTGAAAATGTATCTAAATACCCCTTACCAGCTTCATCGTATAGGTAACAGATAACTTTATATTGACCAGGTTTACTATATGCGTGAGATGCTGTAACACTCTCTACTGTAGTACTACCATCTCCAAAGCACCATACTACTCTTTTGTTGGAGACAAAGTCTTCTATCCCATCATTTAAATTAGGTATAAAATGAAGAGGCGTGAAGGGAAGTGCGAAGGTCTCATATGTCTCGACATTTCTATAATCACGTATGTAGAAAAAATTGTATAGCAAATCGAATTCACCAGATGAATCGAGTTGTAGAGAACTTAACGACATATAACATATTTAATCTTACAATCGCCGTATAGTAATCTTATTCGTGATATTTTGAGGATTGTAGAAATATGCGAATTGAAAATCTTCTAGCTGGTAGTTTAAAGATTGTAAAACGTTATCTTCTTCCTTGTAATCTGGATTCCATATAGCAAAGTTTAAATTTGGAATTTCCGTATCCCCGTTAATTGTGTGAAGAGCTGTGACACCGGGAATATTAATAATATCCCTTGTTAGATTAGCTACATCGACAACATCACCTAACTGAATAGAATTGAAGTATGTATTAATTATATTATATATTGCTGTTTTAATAGCACCATCGTTTGTAGCTTGATTCTTATCTACTGTAACGCGAAGTTGCGTATTATTAACTATATCATCTATTGTGCTGTCATTTAAATTAGATGCACCGAATGAAAAAGCTTTAAATATTGGATCTGAAACTACTACATTCTGAGTAATATCTTTTATATTATCACAAAATTCAACAATACGTTGTTTTTGAGCTGAATTTAAGTAATTAGGTGTAAGACCGTTCAATGTCGGATTGGCATTAGCTACGGTATAAATGTAAACATTATTAAATGATGTTGAAGATGAAAATAGAACTTGCGAAAATAAAACTCTAGAATCATCATTACCTTGAGTAACACCTATGTCATTATAGTAAGACAAAACTTTAGATGTATAGTCATTATTAGATAATATTTTTACATTACGAGTAATGTTATTAAAGTTTCTATTAATTTGATACTCGTAATCTTCTTTTGTCACTAAACGATTTTGCGCTGCAAATACTTTAGGGGCATTGCGTCTTATTTCAGTAACAGTTTCTGCTATTTTTGTAGGTGAAGATGCAAAACGATTGTTGATTAATATATCACCTAATTGTGATGGTGTAACTAAATTTTCATTCACATCGTAAATGCTATTTTTTATTGCATCAAAATTAGTTGATCCGTATAATGTAAAAGAATTATTAGCTAAAGAATTAGGACCAATTACTCCTGACTCGTTATCTGATATAACATAGAAAATTAAAACAGTGTCGTTAGCTTCTAATTGTTTACCATTTAAATTATTACCAAATTTAAATTCATAGTTACCACTACCGTTTAGACGCTTTTCATATTTTTTAGCATCTGCTCTCTCTAAAAATAAAGATGATGTTTCTTCATACTGCGACCATTCACCTGTAGTATTATTACGTACAAAAACATTAAATGAATTATCACTAATAAACTTTGTGTTACGAACATTTGATGTACTTTGTCTGAATTGCTTAGACGTAAAAGAGTCAATTAAGATAATATTTTCATACGGTTCCCCAGTAGCGTTAAATGTTGTTTCAGTCAACGTTCCTTGATATAAAGTACTGTTAGATGGAGCAACAGGTTCTAATGTAGTATCTGCCGTTTTCTCAAAGATTATATCATCTACAGTAACATATGTATTGCCATTTACAGCTACAGAACTAAATCTAGGTAAAGTATATACATTAGAAGGCAAATTACGCGCAGAAAGAGATATGTTAACTAATGATGTTTGATCACCAAGTGGATTGTATCCAATAGTGGATACCAGTTTATTCATATTCTCATATATAGTGGCTGTACTAAAGGTAGATTCGTTAGATGTTGTGTTAAGCTGAAAAAGCAAAACATGA
>Ga0070752_1001086_pt1 | contig 19884 bp, 37 predicted proteins | sample VirMetDEL_Aug_30_FD_77440 | JGI IMG/M metagenome (GOLD analysis project Ga0070752, IMG submission 77440) | Aqueous microbial communities from the Delaware River and Bay under freshwater to marine salinity gradient to study organic matter... | ecosystem: Environmental > Aquatic > Marine > Coastal...
AAATTATCTCCTTTAATCAACATGTTTTGTGAATTCTTATCACCATAAGACTTTTCTACATCCTCAATCAAGGTTCTTGGTTCAGCTTTAACTTCATCATATTTTCCTATCCAAGTCAGCTCTAGCCTATCTTTCGGTTTCATATTAATCATCTCCTTTTAATTATACTGAGATATATATTTCATATTAACATCCCCATTGTTCAGCCATAGCTTCAGCTATACCAGCAAAAGTTACACTTCTATTCTTTTGTCTGTCTTTACCGCCTTTATTAAACCAATTACCAGCGACTTTAGTTGACTCAACAACATCCACTACATTTGTAGGTTTTAGTTCTGGTAAATTTCTCAACCACAGCAACGTTCGTTTTGAATATGGATGCCCGAATTGGTACGGCTGTATAACTTGAGAGTGTTTGGGTAGTTCGAATATTTTACTTGGTGTTGGATTTTCAACACATATTTTATTGATATTCGCGTTATATAACACCATAAATAATTTCCTAGCCTCTAAGCCCAAAACATACCTATCTTCATTTAAAATTTTATTTGGGTATAGGTGTCTAGCTCCAGCGTTACTTATATAAGTACATGGAGGGTGTGCTATAAGTAAATCCCATCCTTCATCCAAATGTTTTACAACATCGTCTTTTATGTGATACTTAGAATTTGAATCTAATATGTCACAACTCCAAGAATCGTGTCCTCGTTTCCTGAATGCATCTCTAACTACACCTGAAAATTCACAAGCTACTAATACTCTCATAGGTTACCTCCTAATCTAATAGATCCGCCATCTTTGCTATTTCAGATCGTTCAGTGTGTTTTAAGTTAACATAACCAAATAAATCGTTATCTTTAAATTTATCTATCACTTTTGTTATCGTGTCGTTAAGTCTAAAAACTTCTTTGTCGACTTGTTTTGAATCTCCGTTCATCAATAGTATGCTACCTTGTCCAACTCTAGATATTATAAGTTGTATTTGACTTACAGTCATGTTCTCAATTTCAGTGCAGTATATGATAGAGTTCTCTATGTTACGTCCTCTAATGAAGCCTAGATGTTCTAGTTGAATAACACCTTGACCAATCTTCTCCATTAATTCTGCTGTACCCCCAAGGTGATCTGCCAAGGGCATTGCGAACGGTAGTACTTTTTCTAGTAGTGATCCAGGTAGAAAGCCGATATCTTCACTGTCTTTGACTTGTATGTTATTACGGATCCAAGTAATGTTATTGAACTCACCTTCTTCTATAAGTTTGAGTGCATAGTTTATCATTAGAAAATCTTTCCCGCTCCCGAATCGACCAGTTATGAGTTTTATTGGTAACTCATCGTTTTTAAGCATATCAAACACAAGTCTTTGTTGTAAATTTATAGGTTTTATATCTCCGCTGTATGAATTTTTAAAAGAACTATCGTTTATAACCTCGAATGATGAAGTAAATATTTTAAGTACTTGATCGAAAATGTCAGTACACACAATATATTCATTTGCGTGAAAATCGAATTGTTTGATATAACGTCTATAAGCTTCTACTTGAGAATCATGATTTACACCGAGGGTACTTAAAACATAGTTTGGTATTTGCACAACTCTGTAACCATTATAAACTTCCTTATTTGGTTTATAATTCTCAACTTTAACTCCAGTCGCAGACGCTTTTACAAATAATAGTATATCGTTCGTGACTAAAATATAATCTTTTTCTTTAGCTATACTTATTAATTTGTCGTCGACTTTTGCATCACTAACGTCACTTGCGTCAAACACAACATTACTAGTTTGTATTTTCTTACCAGCGTAATTTATTTTTCCAATCAAATCCCGCTTTTTATACTTCAAATCATCAAGTTCACCCAAGCATGATAAGTGAATTACAGACCCGCCTTCATCTAAAATTTCAGGATAATCTATCAATACATTAGTATCAATTAGTTTCATAATATACCTCCTATTATATATCTTCAAACAACTCTGGTAATTTTTGTTTTAATTCTTCTAACAGCGGTACTGCAACTTCTCTTATTTGCGGATGTGCTGTTTTGTGTGTTCTAAGTTTCAAGAAGTGTCTCCATTGCCTCATGTTACCCGTCACTATAATTTCAGTCTTGAGTGAGTTAGGTAATACACTTCTAGCCATTTCTGGTTTGACACCCATATCTATCATTTTATTATAATATATTTCTGCATAATACATCATATCTTTCCAAAGTCTGTACATTTCAGGCACGTCCACAGGTTTGGGTTGTATAAACTCCATACCTTTTTTGTTATAATTTACATATCTTGTTGATTCTTGAGCGAAACTAAAATGTCTATGTCTAACTATCTCATGCGATACTCCTCTATCAACTATGAATTTTACTGAGAAACTCACATGTTCAATCATAGCTTCATGTCCTCGTTTTACTAACATTCTTACGAATTTACTAGCAGAATCTTCAGTTATTTTGTCCTCGCTCTTGTAACACGTCCTACCAGCAATTTCTATTCTTTTTAAAAGTGATTTATCTAAGATGTCCAGTATGACGTAAGAAGAGTTGCATATTTTCATAACTATCACCCCAACTCAATATATTTATAACTCCAACACACGCTTTGTAACTATAAGCATAATCTAATTCAAACGGACAACGCAAATCTGTATAAAAAAGATAGTCTGTATGTAAGTCTTTAACTAGTTTTAGTATATTAGTTTCGCTTTTACCACAACTCACAATTCCCAATTCTTTTTTAAACCAATTATGATAATCGAATTCATATTTGTAATGATTATATAAATTATACATATCGTGATTGTGATATTTTGAAAATTGATCTTGTATCAAATGTAGTACTATTCCTAAATTTATAGACACATTCTTACCAAGTTTTATTTTATCAAGAGACCTCTGAATTTCGTTTTTATAATATACAAAATTATGTACTCGGAAGAAGTATTTTGGTAGAAAGAAGTCTGGTAATAAATGTCCTAGTTTCAATAAATATTTATTTACTTTTAAATTAGTACGATCTTTTATATACTCATATAAGCGATTTGAATATTTGAAATGAGTTTTTATTAACATATCATTCTCCTATCTTGATTATTTTTTGATTACTACTTGCTAATTTTATACCGTAATCAATTATATATTCTGAATTTTCAATATATCTTCCGTACTTTATATACAAACCTTCATACATACCAAATAATTTTATTAGGCCTTCAGGGTTATCTGATCCAGAATATATCATAATCTTAAGTTTATTTTTAAATGCCTTGTTTACTAAAATTTTCAAATCGTGTAATTGGTGCATCCATTCTAATCCGCCAAATATTATTCCCTCGTTTAACATATTATTTTTAACTTCATTTATTATATCATGAGAATACATGTAAGTATAAGATTTATTTTTTAAATCATCGTTTATACAATTCTTACAATTAAAGTTGCAAATAATTCCTGATACACGAGCCCCAATAAACGGAGCGTCATATAAGATATTATGTTCTATATTTGATATAGCTATCATAGTTGTTTCCTTTCCTTAAACTCTTGTTTTTTACCAATGTTGAAATTATTTACGTTTCTTACATAACCAGTTACTCGTTGATACTTTTCAAATTCTTTACCGCAGTGACAATAATCCTCCTCGGACACCACTAGGCCGTGATTATCGCATATTCTGTTGACTGGGGATAGGCTGATGTAAGGTATTGTGTAATTTGTACAAGCATATTTTATTATATTCTTGGCTTTATCTTTATCAATTGGATTATTAATATAAATATGTGCTACAGTTCCCCCTGTGTATAAATTTTGAAAATTCTCTTGATGGTCTAAAAGTTGAGTTACATTTTCAACTTCATAAACAGGCATATGAGTACTATTAGTGTAATACACGTTTTTACCTAAACCTTGAACAAATCTATTTTTATAGATCGAATCCATTTTTGCTAAACGATAAGATATACCTTCAGCAGGACTTGCTTCTAAATTATATAAGTTTCCAGTTCGCTCTTGAATTTCTAAAATTTTATCTCTCATAAAGTATAGTATTTCTTTAGATAATTTTATACCAGCATTACTCAATATATCTTCTCCTATAAAATTAACACAAAGCTCATTCATACCAATAATACCTATCGTACTAAAGTGATTATTGAGAGTGCCAACATAGTGATTATAAGCGGGTACTAAATTCTTGTCTAAAACGTTTTTTTGCAACCAATCTCTTTTAATTTCTAAACTTTCAGCAGCTAAATCCATAAAATCATCTAATTTGTCTAATAGTTCAATCTTGGTATTTGATATAGCTCCAAGACGAGGTAAATTTATTGTTACTACTCCAATTGACCCTGTTGAGTCTGCACTACCAAATAACCCACCATTTCTTTTTCTGAGAGCTTTAAGATCTAAATTAAGTCGACAACACATACTTCGTACATCGTCTGGATTTAAGAAACTGTTTACAAAATTTGAGAAATAAGGATATCCATACTTTCCTGTCATTTCCCATAAGCCCTCGTTATTAGTATTGCTCCAGTCAAAGCGACTATTAATATTATAAGTAGGAATCGGGTAAGGAAAAGGTTTACCATTTGCATCTCCCTCCAACATTACTTCAAAAAACGCTCTATTAAAAATATCAATTTCTTCTTGAACGTCTTTGTAAGTATAGTTTAGAACTTTATCACCGTGAAGACAAAATTCGTCTTTCATTGTTTCTGTCGGACACAAATCAAATGTCATGTTAACAAAAGAAGGTTCTGCTCCACCTCGAGAGTTACTGTTTAAACTAAAAATCATATTTTGTATATTTTGTTTAACTTCAGCATATGTTAGTTTATCTTCTTTTATATAAGGTGCTAATAATGTATCGACACTGTTAAAAGCGACGGCTCCTTTGATTTCGTTTTGATAAATTGTCGCTAAGTTGCATATTTGGTTTACAATAGCAGCAAAGTGTTTAGCAGGCTTCGACTTAGGAATATTTGATACCCCATCGACTCCCATTGTTATTATATTTTTAAGAGAGTAGCCGCAACAATAAATTGTAAGTCCTCCCAAATCGTGTATGTGTATGTCTCCCCAAATATGAGCTTTAGTAATATTATAATTATATATTTCTTTAAGCCAATATTCAGCAGATACCTTTTCTGAAAGATGTTTCGATAAACTCCCTATCGAAAAAATAACAGATGAATTTTCCTTGACTCTCCAGTCATTTTGATACAAATATTCCTCAACCATTTTTTTAGCGTCCATTATTCTTCCTCCTCTTCGTTACAATCTTCACAAATATATATTATTAAATAGTCGCCGTTATCTCCGTCTTTTTCTTCGCAATGAAAACATACTGTATCTTGTAAGTTGTTTAAAAGATTTTTATTCTCTAAATAAAAACCTATTTCTAATCCAATTATAAAGCTACCAAGTCCAACTACTAGCGCTACAAAAATCATCATTTTAATCATCTCCTCTTATCTCTTTTAAACACTCTTGTAGCATTATCATGTCATAGTAATCTAAGTGTTTTGCTTTAATGTATACATAATAACTCCATTGTTCTTTGTTATCTGTAAATATTATTTTGCGAAACGTTGTCGACCAATAAAAAGTTCCTTTTGGGTATTTTACTCCTTCACAATCTTTACTACCAGCACAATCTTTAAACATTATATCTTCTTTTATTTCTCTAATTTGATCGTTTATTCTTTTAGTATTTTTTCTAGTTTGATTATAAGACACAAAATCACTTGGATAACTATTACCAACAAAAGTATATTTACCTACCGTTATGTGTGCAAAATCACCGACTGTATATACGTCTTCGTACTTATCACTTTTAATTTTCTTTATCATATTAAACGCCCTTTCCGCATATTTTTTTAGCTTTACAAAATTTGCAATTATTTCGTGTAGGTTTCAATTCCCCTAAACCATCATAGGCCTGGCGTGCTATTGGAGCCACTATGTTTATAGCCCAATTTAAAATGTCTGTTGTAGTAGTTTCCCAACTAGAAATATTATTTATTTTTGTTTGAAATATGTGTAATATTATACTTTCAAAACTGAAAGAATATTTAATTAAAGCCCCTAATGCATATAATTTAAGTTGATCGTTTTGAAAAGCTTGAACAGGGTATCTTCCTGTTTTAAGGTCTATTATGTGTAGTTTACTATTTAATAAGTTATTCTCTATCACTATAGCATCAACAGTACCAAACCCACCTGGCACTATCTGCGTCAAGTCAACTCTATCTTCTATATATAGTTCTGAGTTATAACTAGCTTTTGATTTAACAAAATCTACATAAGCATTTATATGTTTATCATCGGTTTTAATTTCATTTTTTAATACTTTCTCAGCAAGTTCATGAGCTTTAGTACCTTCTTCAGCAGCTTTAGAAGTTTCTTCTTCAGCTATTTGATATTCTAAGTGAGCACTCGGAATACAACTTAACCATCTAAACGCTTTCGAAGGTGATAATTTAGCGTGTTCCATTTTAACCTCCTTAAAAACTATTTATATATTCTTTTGCTTTTTGAATATACCATTCTTTGTCTAATTTATTTGGTATTTTTACACCATTTACATTTTCATTATATATAAAACAGTATTCAGGGGTACCTTCAAGTTTGTGAGGTCTATCTTCTTTATATTTTACTATTCCCCCGTCATTCGTATCTTTAGATGCAAATACTCGTATGCATTTTTCTTTTAGTTTTTGTCCGTTATGTTCTATATGAGTAAATTTATGAGATATCTTTATTACTTTTTGAAATTCTATAAGATCATTACTTTTTTCTATAGTCTCTCTAACGTCAACATTATTTATGCAGTATTCTAATACAGCTTTTTTTATTATTGGTAAATTATAGTCTAATCTAGAAGGTTTCTTAAAACTACCTTTTGATTTTATATCGTCTCCAATAATTATATAATTGTTAACATCTTTTTGATATATCTTATTATATACGTCCCATTCAAGTTCAAACTTGGTCCTGTCTTCCCATTCTTTTGCAATTTCTTTTATTTTATCAAGTTGCTCTAAGTTGTCGACTTTACCAATTAGTCCGTCGGTATTATATTGAATAGGCTTCCAATAACCTTCTAGTTTTTCTATTAGATCCAATAAAAACAATTGGCCATTCACGCACACATTATTAGCCATCTGTGGATCGTATAAATTATTTGTCTTAGATTTAGATGCTCCGTACGTCGCGTTGATTACGATTTTTAGTACGTCAGCATATTCTTTTTGTTTTGTTCTTTTGTATTCAAGACGTTTGTCCCTGATTTCTCTAAACAATTCTTTATTTTTAACGTTCCTGCTTAGAAAATCATATTCAATCATTAACTGAGGATAATAAGACGTTATATCACAATTTACAATTATTCCTTCTTCTTTTATATGCTCAATTGCTCCATGGCACCCTCCCCAAGCAAAAATTGTAGGTACTACGTCTATAATACTTTCTAGTTTTTCCGCATAGTCTCTGTTTTCTTTATACCAATCTAAAACATATTTGTATTTATCTAACTTGATAGTGTCGCAAAATATAAGTTCAAATTCATCATTTCTAAATTCTTTTTGTGCACCTAAAATTATCGACGCTAAATTGGCTTTCGTTTTTGATACATAAGATTTAGGTAATGCAAACATTTGTACTAATTTTATAATTGCCATTAGCTCAGTTTTTTGTAATGTCAATACTTCTATAGTTTGTTCAACGTCATGTATACAATATTTTTCAGTTTCTTTAAGCTCATCTTCAGTTAATTTTCTATCTATAGTAAAATCAACGCTGGATTCCATTATGTTGTTACCAAAATACCCTTCGTATTCCTTCAGACTTTTCAAAGTAGTTTTGATATCAAAGTTTATTAATTCTATTTTGTTTAATTTGTTAGAGTATTCCCATCCGAATCTTCCTTCTTGTATTATGAAATTTGAAAGTTCATGTGGGTTAATATCTAATAAAATACCCTTGAAAATATATTGATCGTAATGTCTTGAGTTATAACCGACAAATATCGCGCCTTTATTTTTTTCATAAAAATCTTTAAGTTCGTCTTTATTATTTGATATTGTTGTAGTTTTATTATCGACTAAATTTATAAATACTACTAACCAATCATATTTAAAAACCTCAAAGTCATATGCTATTAACATGTTACCCCCTTTCAGGGGGGGATGTCCCCCTAAAATACATTAGTTATTTTGAACGTTTTAAATCCTTTGTTGTTTTCTCCATAGTCTAATCCGTATTCTTTGTCTTCTATTGCTATCTTTACTTTGTCAATTAAGTCTAACCATTGAAATTGGTCTTCAAATTTTATTTCTAAACCACTCTCGAAACTCTCGAGTAAATCATTTATAATTTTAATTTGAAAACCTTTAGTGATTACTTGATTTTGAAATAGATAATTACCTGTGTGTACTCCAGCGATAATACGGTATCGAACTTTTACCATATCTTTAGAACCATCTTTTGTTTTTCCAAGCTCTAAACCTACTACTCTAACTTCATATTGTCCAGCTTCCACTTCAGCATATTCTTTCTTAACCTCGTTTAGTTTTTCAAAATCCGCCTTAAACGCTTCTAAATCAAAATCTCCATCAAAAAATCCCATAATAAACATCTCCTTTAAATTTTCGTATTTTTAATTAATTCCAAAAAAGCCGTTTTGTTTAGTTCAACTTTGTCAACTCTAAAATTATATCTGCCTCCTCCAGTAGTAGTCTCTGACGCTTTAAAGTTTAGATATCTCTTAGTACCTTCGGCTGTTACTCTAGTAGTTATATCAACCATACCTTCAATTACGTTTACAATTTTTTCGGGTAGGTTAGGTCTAAACCAAGTTTGAGGTACACCAGCTTTTCTCAATTCTTGTTTTACTTCTTTTGATATAAAGACTATTTGATAACCAATATTTTTTAGTCTCTTTAATGTTGATAAAAATTCAGTTTTTACCATATCATAACCTTTTCCAAACTGTGCGTCACTCTCATGCTCAATCTTCAATTTCTCATACATATAGACTCTGCAGTGTTCGTATAAATCTTCTAATAAGTCGACTGCGATTGTTTCATATGTATTTTCTTTCTTTTCTAGTTCAGTCACAATTTCTTTAAAGTTTAACCAAGCATATTTTCTAATAGTCAATCTACCTTGCTGAGTAATTTGGTCTTTGATTCTTAAAATTGGGCTATTAATATGATCAACATTTCCGTCAGTGTTTAACATAAGTACGTTATCGAAACTGTTTACAAATACTGTCTTTCCTGTGTAGCTATTTCCGTAAATCCACATGTCAGGTGTTAAACTAATTGAAACTTCTCTTTTTTTGTTTTCTGGCAACATTATACATCCTCCTTTTCTTTCTCTAATAATCTTATTTTTCTTTCAATGTACCATATGGCTTTCTTCAAGTCTTGTATATTATCATCCTTCTTCCCAGCTCGCCATAAATATTTGATTGCGTTGCCTATACAAAAATCCATATGTTCTGTTATAGATATGCATTCTACTCCGCTTGGATGGTCTTTATAATGTTTAGGGCTTATTGGATCACTCATCTAGCTTCTCCTTTAATAATTCTAAAGCTTCAAACAATTCATCTGTACCTATAGCCAGCTCTTCTTCTGACACTTCTTCCATCAAATCTCTATAACTTTCTCCAAATAAATCGATAAAATCATACAACATCATGTAAGCTTTTTGTTTATCCATTTTAATCCATCTCCTTTAATAATTCTAAACCTTCAAACAATTCATCTGTATCTATTTCTAACTCTTCTTCTGACACTTCTTCCACCAACTCTCTATACAACTCTCTATAACTTTCTCCAAATGCATCGATAAAATCATACAACATCATGTAAGTTTTTTGTTTATCCATTTTAATCCATCTCCTTTATTTTTATTTTAAAATCGTCGAAGTCTTTTGGATATAAGACAAATACGATTCCACCTGCTTTTCTAATTTGTTCGATCTGGTATTTTTGGATTTCACTTAGTTTTCCTTTTTCTGCTTTAAATTCAATACCAACAAACCGACCTCTTATACACATCAAAGTATCGGGTACACCTGCTTTTGTATACATAGATGCCCCATAAGGTATGTGATATATTCCGTTTTTATCTAGCCATTTTTTAACTTTGTTTTTGAACTTAGTTTCAGCAGTCATACGCTTACGTCAAAGTTGGTGCCTAACATTATGTTATTATTTATTTCACCACTCGCCCCATAAGTATTTAAGTTTTCCATCATTTTTAATAAAATCATCATTACCATCAATTGTTTAAGATCGTCCATATTAGATTGTTGTTGAGGTCTATCGTTAAATTGATAAGTATTAAATTGAGTATTTTGAATATTATTAACTATCATTTTGACCATCCTCACTTTCGATCTCATCTCGTCGTATTCTATCTAGCGTTTTATCTAAGTCTCTTGTAATTACAATATGATCATCCAAGTGAATTTCATATAGTCCTGTTTGCTCATCAATAATTATATTCATACTAAATCTCCTTTCTTATTTATTAAACCTAATTTTAACAATTTATCGAATAATACATCTTGTACTTTTGTTATATCTTCTATTTCTGCTAACTTCACTTCTTCACTATTTAGTTCTCGTTTTATAAGTAAAAATCCATCCGAGTCGTTATTTTTTATAATCATAAATATTTCATTGTCAAATTCAAATGAATCTAGTAATATTGCTTCTACTAGTTCATCTTTAATTTGAAATGTTATATTTAAGTGATTTGAAATTACTTCAGTTCCTTCTATCATATTTATCACCCCTTTTCAAATAATTGAATTGTATAATCTTCTCTAGTTTGTAATACTTTTAATATTTCCAGTTCGATACCTGTAAGCAAATGATAGTACCAACATGTTTTCGTTTGACCTATCCTATGCGTTCTTTTTTTAGATTGCATATATAAGTCTGCCGATAATGTCAATGAATAGTATATTATTTTATTAGCTTTTTGTAAATTCAACCCGCTTGCCCCGGACTGATACTGCACGAGAGTTATTGAATTAGAGTATTTGTTATAAGCGTCCAAATTAGTTCCATTTCCGTTTACCCAAGAAATGTTTTTCTTTATAATTTTCTTAAGCTCTTCAAATTCTTGTTTAAAGTTGTAGAAAATTATAAGTCGGTCTTCAGTCGACTCTATAATATCTATTAGCGCGTCTTGTTTTTCTTTTGAATTTGTTAGTTGTCTTAAATGTAAAAGTTTTTTAATCGGTGTGTCTCCTATCATGTCATTTAAAATACTATGTTTATTATAGTATTTATAATCTTTACTTTCTCTAACTTCAATGTTTTTCTCTAACTGCTCGGGTAATTCTAATGCTTCTTCGCTTTTCATAAATACTGCACCGTATTTATTTAACATTTTTTTCAAATGAGGGATGTTCTTGTAACCTGTAACATTTTTTATTGGTATACCTGCTGCTATAAATATTGTGTAATTTACGTAATTTTCCCAGAATTGTTTTTTAGTTATGTTCCATCCGAGTAATTTTATTTGAGTGTGTAACTCTTCGTACTTACCCGCGACTGGTGTTCCTGACAGTAATATCAAATTTGTGAAATTCAATTTTTGTATATATTTTGTTCTTTTAGAAGTTGCTGTTTTAATATACTGACTTTCATCTAATATAAGAGTATAATCTTTCATTTTTTTGTATTTATCTCTTCTCCAAACTGAATCGTAATTTATAACGTCTACTTCGAGTTTGTAGAATTTATTGAAGTGGTTTTCCCAGTCTTGTATTTTAGATTTTTGGCATATAACCAAAATAGGTAATTTAAGTTGCTTTGCTTTTTCGGACGCTATAAATGTTTTACCTAGTCCCATATCTAAGTAGTATGCAACTTTGTTATAGTCTTTTGTTTGTGATAAGATATCTACTTGATGTTTATATAACTTTATTTTTTCCGCCATTTGATAATCCCTTCTATGTTTAATATTGTGTAGACTCCAAACAGAGCGACCTGCGCCCAATTAAAATTTTGTATAGCAATTATTACCCAAATTAATGATCCTACTAACCAAATATACAACCCAGTTATATTTTTTCTATTCACAAAAATGTTTCCTGCGATCGACATCATCGTTGCTATCCATTCTATCATAAATCCTCCTATTGTATTTCTTTTAATTTTTTAATAGTACCATCTTTATTCAAATCATATACAAAACCGTTTGTTGTTTTTATTAAAACTCCAAACGCGTTTGTTGCTCTATATGTTACAAAAACTCTAAGTTCGTCTTTATTATTTACAAGATATTTTGAGCTAACATGTTTGAAACTGGAAGGATTATTTAAAGATTTCTTTATTATTTTAACGCTAAATCTATGTTCTCCGTTCCAAACTGAAAATTGATTTTTGATATTTGCCATTTTAACATCAACCTTCTTAACTTCTTTTTCTTCTTTAACTTCAACTTTTTTAACTTCTTTTTCTTCTTTAACATCTTCTTTAACATCTACTTTAAATCCAGACAACAATGCTAATGCAGTTATTGCTATAAAAACATATAATAATTTTTTCATAATAACCCTCCTTATTTTATCACTATCCCATAAACGCTTTGCCATGTTCCTCCTATTTTTTTAGTTCTAGGTGCTGTTGTTTTACATTCGTTGAATAATTTTGTATCTAACACTTGTTCTTTTTGTATACCAAAACATTTTTCGCAATTTGCAATATCGTGTTTTTTGCAATAAATAGTCATTTTTTAAAACTCCTTTCTAATTCGTAATATAATATTATAATAAAATAAACAGTCACAATTGTTATTAATATTATTAAAAAGTCAATCATATTTACGCCTCCTCATTCTGTCAGTTATTTTTTTATCGATTTCTTTAAGTCTAATTATTTTCATTTCTAATTTATAATATTCTTTCTTGCTAACGTACAGTTGCTGACTCATCAGCCAGCAAATTTTTCTTCTAATCTTCCAAAACCTCTGTCTTAAGACTTCCATCTTAATCACCTCCATAAATTTGTATAAAAACTTTCTGGGTTATAAACATGTCGTTTAAGCGTTTCTTTAAGTAGTTCTAAATCCTTAGTAGTCATCTTATCAGGATTTAATTTTCGTATACTCCTAGCGCTATATTTTGTCAACATATCGTCTATTATTTTACTTCTTTTATTATATATTTCGTCTTTTTTACGAAAGTACTTCTCCGTTTTTTGAATCCAGTCCATATTAATTACCTCCTTTTTTTAATACTACATTGCACCACTGTATTATCACAATGATGCTTATTACACTAAACATTAACATTATTATTAATTTCATTTTTTACCCCATCCCTTCTTTACTTCATTTCGTACGTCTTGCTTTTTAGACTCTCTATAAGAGTCTAAATCTCTATTTATCAAGTCGTTTTTATTTGTCGATCTATCTGTTAAATCTAAAACATAGTTTATTCTTTTAGTACGTTTAGGCGCTTTCTCAATTCTAATGTTTCCCCAGCCTTGAAAATTCGTTATCATTTTATCATCTCCTTTTATAAATTTTTAAAATCTATATGTATCATTATACTTGCAAATATTATAGAGCCAATTAATAATATTACTGCCACAATGATCACTCTCCTTTTTATTTTAATCCGATCAGTGATAACAAGAAGTCTATTATATCGTAACTAATGAATCCCTCGATGTACATTCCGAGTTTGCTTTTGCTGAATTTAACAATTGATTTCATATTTTATCACTCTCCTTTTTATATTCCTCATCCACTTCCGCTCCCCCTAGCCGGCTCTCGCCCTCGAGGTATATTTCGCTTTTTGCGAATTCATTATGTTTGAGGTTTAAATTTAATTTTCAAGGTTCTAATATTATTATATCATAGTTTTCACTATGGTGTCAATAACTTTTCTAATTCGTCATCTCTTGCGATGTCTGCTGGTATGAATCCAAACCAATCTTTAGCGGTAATATCAGCTCCTGCTTCTATAAGTAGCTTTGCAATTTCTACACTTTCTATGAAGTGTAGAGGAGTGTTCCCTCTTTCATCTTTAGCGTTAACATCTGCACCTGCTTCTATAAGTTTTTTTGCTTCTTCTACAGTTTCTACCAAGTGAAGTGCTGTTACACCATTTTTCATTTTAATTTCCCCCTTTGTTTTTACCTTATATATTAATTATATCATATTTTTTATGTTGTTGTCAATACTTTTTATGAATATTTTTCAACTAACTCTTCGATGTTTTTATCAATGTAAGACGCGGTCTTTGATAAGCTTAAATCTGTATTTTCTCTTTGAGCTTTTTCTCTTGCTAAGTCATACATATATAATATTGTATGTTCTAAGCATTTTGTATTATGACTATATTTATTGATTATGTCACTACTGTTGTCATTACTATTTAATTCTTCAATTAGTGCTGCTACTTGTTCTCTTGCTTTTTGTCTAGTTTCTTCTTTTTTGTAGTTTGCTTTTTCTATAGATTCTTTCCAAACTTCGTTTGCAATATTCATTCTATTTAATATATCATTAGCCCATTTAATTTGTTTTTCGCTTCCTTTTAAATTTCTCATTTTAATTTCCCCCTTTGTTTTACCCTATAATTAATTATACCATATTTTTTATATTCAAGTCTATACTTTTTTACACAAAACTTTATATTATTTTTTGTGCAATATAGACAAAAAAAAGCGAGGCCCGAGGGCCTCCTATAATTTCTTTGCGAAGTTTTGAATTAAATATTGCACGTATAAACCGTTGCAAACTTTATCTCTTTTAGCATTCGCTAACCAATATTTTGGACTTTTGATTATTCCGTGATCGACCAAAATTTGTATCGACTCGTCAATTGTGTACTCTTTTTTAAGATCTTTTTTGAGTTGATAAAGAGGAAAGTTTTTTCCAGGGCAAGCTGTGGAACCTAATTCCTCGTGACCTTTAACTTGCGAATCTTTAAATCTAGATTGATGAAATTTTATACGCTCTATTAATTTATCATATTGTACTTGATTTATATGTTCTGTTTGAAAATCACCTTCGAGCGCTATTCCATAGCTGTAACTATTAAATCCATAACAATGGGCTCCTACGTGGTCTCCTCTCATTATATATACTGTCCCGTCTTTTCTGATATACTCATTGTATCCGGCGCAAGACCAGCCGTTGTTTTTATGCCAATTGTTTATATCCTGCCAAGTTGCATTTTTGGCTTGTATATGATGTATTACTATATAATCAACTTTTCGTAATGATTTAAGCCCGTGTTTAGGTTTTAATTGTTCAGTAATGTTAAAAATTGACATTTTTTATACCTCCTTAAAAAAAAACGACTCACGAGAAGGCCCATATAGGGCCATCAAGCACGTCGTTAATGTAAATATACCTTGTTTTCTAGAATCGCTCAGAAAGTGCATTTAAATCGATTTTTCCACACTCCCGCGACCAAAATAGTATCCTATGATCAGGCCCGCACTTGAAATTAGGTATTCGCTTAGTTTTTTAGTATATAATAACTCAATTATTGCTCCTATCACTAAAGTTGCTACTAAAGATAATGCTATAGTCTTTTTAACGTGTATCATAATATCACATCCTTAACGATTATCACTATAACGCTTATTACTGCACTTACTACACCTCTCCACATCCACTTGTTGTTGTCTCTTAACTGATCAACGTCATTTATTGTATTATCTAATTTTGTTTCTATTCTTGCTAGTCTATCAATAATCTCAAGTAAATGCTTATCATTCATCTAGATTTCCTCCACGTATTTTTCGTTGTCTACAATTACTCCGTCGACCAATTTATGTTTTTGAATTTCAAATACTAAGTTTTCATCTTGATTGTATTTAATTATATGTGCATGTTTCATATATCTGTTATCATCTACTAGTACAAATACCCCTTCTTCTGTAATTACCCCAAAGTCAACTATTACATTACTCTTATTTAATAAAATATCCATTTTAATCTCTCCTTTTTTTTTTCTATGTTACAAGTGGTTGTACTGCTATATATCTACTAGTAGCGCTCTCTTCTGATATTGCAACTCCGTTAAGATCATCTTCGCTCAAAATATTATATTGTACTGCTGTACCATAATTGCTAGGAGCAAAAGATTCATATGCTATTACGACATTGCTAGTGTCTAATACAACAAGCGAGGTGTATAACCCTCCCCCGTCGTCTGCGTTTACAACTGTACCAAACGTTGGTACTGTTCCTGAAATTGTTGCTGTAATTAGTTCAACGTCAGTATTATTTCCATCGTAAAAACTAATAGCTATCAAACTTGTAGTAATAGTTCCTATTGAGTTATAACTAGCGTTAGCACTCTCAAAAACAACGGCTGTACCAAACGTTGGTACTGTTCCTGAGATTGTTGCTATTATACATGTTCCGTAGCCTGAATTACCATTATCTCTATAAGCTATTGCTATTTTATCTGTATCTATATCTGTAATAGAGCATGAATCTGAACTAGCACTCTCAAAAACAACGGCTGTACCAAACGTTGGTACTGTTCCTGAGATTGTTGCTACAATACATGTACCATAATTTGAATTACCAGAATCAGTATAAGCTATTGCTATTTTATCTGTGTCTGTTTTACAGACTCTTGAATTACTTGTAGTAGCACTTTCAAAAACAACAGCGGTTCCGAATGAAGGTACTGTTCCAGAAATTGTTGCTACAATACATGTACCATAATTTGAATTACCATTATCTCTATAAGATATTGCTATTTTATCTGTGTCGCTTGCGATTATACCATATACAATAGTACTAGCACTTTCAAAAACAACTGCTGTTCCGAAAGTTGGTACTGTTCCTGAAATTGTTGCTACAATACACGTACCATAGCTTGAATTATCAGCATCTTCATAAGCTATTGCTATTTTATTTGTGTCTGTTTTACATATTGCTATCCAATTTGTACTAGCGCTTTCAAAAACTACAGGTGTTCCCCAAGTAAAAGAAGTTCCGTCCGTTGTTCCGATTACGCATGTTCCGTAATTTGAATTTCCTTCATCTCTATATGCTACTGCTATTTTATCTGTGTCTATCAAACAAGCACTAACATATGCAACACCCGCTTCTTCAAAATCGTCTGGACCTATAAGTTCTACTAAATCATCTTTTGTAACAGTTGTAGTGTTTATTATTTTAACTAAATCTGTAGCATTTATTGTACTGCCAGAGGCTGTGTATCTTTTTGCCAATTTACTTTTTATTGCTCCTAAAAATCCTAATTCAACTGCTCCCAATTAACTCACGCTCCTTGATACTGACGTTAGGTCACTACCTGTGTATGTTAAAGTATCTGTATATTCTGTGTCTACTGTTGACCCATCGGTCTCATATATTTTTACGTTAACTGTACTAAGATTACCAGCACTGTATGTCAAAGTACTTCGTCTTATATTTACAGCACCCGAAGTTTTTTCTAAGACTTCTGTTAAATCTCCTGCTGTATATGTTAGAGTTAATGTAACTCCGTCGAGCAGTGTTGTCGCTTCAGATTGAAAATATGCATTAAATACTCCGTTATCGATGTTGTCTATTTTAACTTCTGTCAACACATCTCCCGTTGTCAAATCAGATCTATTATATCCGTTCGTTGCCATCTAACCCCTCCTTTTTAACTAATTGTTATTGTCCATGTATATGTTATTGCTATGCTTGATGTTTTAGCAACTCCTGAGTGCACTACTCTTGCAAATAATGTTCCACTGTCCGCCGCTCCTGTAGCGTCATCACCAAATAATCCTGCCTCAGTCAACGTGTTTCCATTTGCGCTTCCGCTGGCTAAAAAATATTTTATTATTATTTGACCCGCCGCATACGTCTTGCTTGTAAACACATCTCTAAATACTTCAGTACCCAGCGTTGTATCACCGACCACTACTGCCGTGTTGTCTGTTCCTATCGCAAAATAATTTAGTCCTGTCACTCCTGCGACTATTCCTAGTAAATCCCGAATCAGATTTTTTCCGCTGGTCACTACCAAATTATGTTTGTGTATCGTGTCAACTTTTTTGGTTTCTAAATTTTCTATATCTATTTGAACATTACAATTGCAGTTTAACATTTGATCAATTATCATTAACCCACCTCCATAAAGCCGATTTCGCCAAATCCAATTCTAGTCTCAGGAGCAGCGTCTGACACGTCTAAACTTTCTGTTACCGTTACAGTATCTAATATAGTCAATAATTTAATTAAAACTTCATTTTCTCTGATTACAAATTTTCTACCGTCACGTTTCAATTTCTTAAAGAAGTTAACCCATCCACCAACATTTTCTCCGCTGAGAAGTTCTACCTCATATTCTAATGTCCCGTCAATAATATCAGAGATATTAACTCGTCTTATTAAATACAAACCATCGATGTCGTGAGTTGCTTCTGTAATTTGCACTAGCTGTCCTGCAAAATACCCATCTGTTCGTGTAATAATATTTATAACTTCATTGATATTTCCAAATCTTCTTAAATATCCATTCGCTTTGTCTATAGCCGTGTCTTGATCTTCTATAGATTGATCATCTTCAATTCCTTCATAAATTCCAGACCCGCCCTCGACTGTTTGTCTATCTGTTATTGCGTCAATTCTATCCGAAGTAGCGATTATTGGAAATAGACCTTGATACGTTACTTCAAGCGTGTTTCCCGATGTCAGCACTGTACCGGCGTCGTCTTGAGTTATTTCGTTCGATCCTTTTGACCAATACCAATCTTTTCCTGTATCTAGACCTCTGATTCCTACCGTCTTTGAGACGCTATCAACTTCCACAGTTGGAACTTTGCCGACAGGATAATTTGTTAGAAATGCTCTAAGCTCACCATCTCCTTTAAAACTGTCCGTTCTACTGTCTGTCAAATCGAAACCTGCCCTAATGTATTGTCTGTTTCTGTATTGCTCTCTATTATTTTTTACTGTCATCATTATTATATTATCTTCGTCTAAATCTGTACTATTTGTCTTTGCACCTTTAGTAAAGAAATGAAGTTCTTTGTCATAGTCTATATACCAATCAAGTCCTGAGATGTCACTTAATTCGTCGAATGCTTGCGAGGCAGGCATGTAGTTAAATACAGATTTTACCAGCGTAGGTCCAGTCTCGATATTTGTAGTATAAGTGACTCCATCCGTTGTCAGATAATTATCTACTATATCTTCTACTATTTGTTTTAGAGTTTGATTATCATATGATTCTGCAACTAAAAATCTATCCGCAAGTTGATTATAATCTACACAATCTACATTATATCTTATCGTATTGCTTTTTAATATTGCAGTCTCAGTTATGTAATCTATAGTACCCGCAAAAACTGTTGTAGCACCGTTCAAAACTTCAACATCTAATCCTACCGTTGGTACATAACTACCTGTCGCACTGATAACATTAAAAGAACACGAATTTCTAGAATTTAATTCATCTGAAATAGATAAAGATTCTATTTCAATGACGGAGGTCTTATCTACGCTATTTATATTAATAGTTATAGCCAATTATAAGCCCTCCATTCTCAATCTTTTTATGAGTTGGTCTCCAATGGTATCAATGTCCCGTCTATTACTAAATGTATTACCTGTTATTGTTATATTTATTCCTCCGCTCATGTTGTCTAGTTTGTCGAGAGGAATAACTGCTTCTGGACCTGCTTCTCCAATCATTGCCAATGTTGCATCATTCACTATTCCGCCTTTTGCTAACATCGGGATTTTTGGTATATTAATTCCGAAGGATTTTCCGCCGAGCTCAGGTACCCACTTCGGTACACTAAATTTAATTCTATTCATTCCGCCTATAAACATATTGAGAGCTGTTATTATACTATTTACACCTGCCTTAACTACTCCTCC
>Ga0070752_1001099_pt1 | contig 19771 bp, 22 predicted proteins | sample VirMetDEL_Aug_30_FD_77440 | JGI IMG/M metagenome (GOLD analysis project Ga0070752, IMG submission 77440) | Aqueous microbial communities from the Delaware River and Bay under freshwater to marine salinity gradient to study organic matter... | ecosystem: Environmental > Aquatic > Marine > Coastal...
CGAAGAGAATATCTTTGGTTGGGTCGGTTTAAAAGATAATGGAGACCATTACATCTCAGCGGTAGGCTTATATGACTATTTCTGGGCTTTAAAAGAAGACACTCGCAATAAAATTCTTGAAGGTTGGATTACTGCGATTGAGGCATACTTAGACCCTGACTTTGCAAAACAGGTTGTAAATGCAGAAGAAGGTATTATGTATGTTTCCGAAAGTATTGAATCGGTAGAAGATAAGCCTTTGGCTAATGTAATACCGTTTCCAAAACAATAATGAGTGGGGTTTATAACCTCACTTATTTTCAAAATCATCCTGAAGAGGCTGAAAAAGATGGAGTCCTCTACTGCGTTGTATTAGTCAATAAGAAGACTAATAAAAGAGAATGTTTGAAAGTTGGAATCGCCTCTGGCAGAAACTGGAAAGATGTTCTTCGACGTAGTAGGGGATTCAATCACTATGATGTTCGTATTCAGAGAACGTACCACAGCACTTTGTTTAATGTGTGGAAGCTAGAACAAGCTCTGCACGAAGAATACAAACAATACAAATACATTCCAACACAAACTTTTGGTGGATATACCGAGTGTTTCGAAATAAAGAAAGAAATTATTTTAGCTATACCCGCACAAAAATAGTTCTTGACTTTTTAACTCAAACCCCGTATAATATCTATTCAATCGTTGGAGAAAGGCTTTGAAAGAAATTATAGCACCTACACAATGTCCGAGCTGTGGCTTTACCCTTGAGTGGGAGAATGACCAGTTGTACTGCTATAATGATAATTGTGAGTCTAAAACTTACAAATTAATCGAGCATTTCGCCACCACATTGAAAATTAAGGGCATGGGGCCATCAACTATTCAAAAGCTCAGGATAACTACAATTCCTCAAATATACGAACTGAGCTTAGGTGAGATGGTAGAATCCCTTAACTCCGAAAAACTCGCTACAAAACTATTTGATGAAATTCAGGACTCTAAGAAAGCTAGTCTTTCTGAAGTATTGCCTGCTTTCTCTATTCCACTAATCGGAAAGTCAGCATCAGGTAAGTTATGTGCAGTAATCAGCTCAATCTATGACTTAAATGAAGCGGTTTGTACTACGGCGGGGCTTGGACCCAAAGCAAGCAAAAATTTGCTAGACTGGTACAGCTCCAAATTCCTCCGCGAGTACAAATGGCTACCTTTTTCGTTCGAGTCTAGAGAAGTTACTTCTGTTATTAGTCCGAAGGGCGTAGTCTGTATCAGTGGCAAACTGAAATCCTTCAAAACAAAAGCAGAAGCTGAAAAAGCTCTCACTAGCAGAGGTTATCTTGTAAAGTCTTCCGTGACTAAAGAAGTAACTCATCTTGTTAATGAGAGCGGTCTGGAAAGTTCCAAGACTAAAAAGGCTAGAGAAAGTGGAATCTCTATTATCGAAAATCTAAATCAATTTATAGGAAATTAATTTTATGGCAATTCCAAAGTGGACTGATGAGCGCACTGCCGCTCTCACAGATTTCGTAGGCACTGAGTCTCCGATTTCATATTCAACGGTTGTAGAAGCGGCTGACCAGCTCGAAACTTCTCCCCGTTCTGTAGCTTCAAAGCTGCGCAAGATGGGTCATGAAGTAGAGTCTTCTGCTTCTGTAACTACTCGCGCTTTTAGCGAAGCACAAGAAAACACTCTTCGTTCTTTTGTAGTAGACAATGCAGGTGTTTACACCTACGGTCAAATTGCAGAAGCTTTCGAAGACGGTGAGTTTTCTTCTAAGCAAATCCAAGGCAAGCTGTTGTCAATGCAATTGACTGAGCATGTCAAGCCTGCTCCTAAAGTAGAGGCTGTACGAACTTTTTCTGAGGAAGAAGAAGCACAGTTTGTCTCTTTGGCAGGCGAAGGCGCATTCCTGGAAGATATTGCAGAAGCTCTCGGGCGTACTGTAAATCAAGTTCGAGGAAAAGCGTTGTCACTTTTACGTCAAGGCTCTATCGATGCTATCCCAGCACAGAAGGAAAGCAAGGCTGCAAGCCGAGTCGATCCTCTAGAAGGTGTTGATGTAGCTGCTCTGACTGTAGAAGAGATTGCAGACCAAATCGGTAAAACTGCTAGAGGTGTTAAAACGATGTTGACTCGTCGTGGATTGACTGCCTCTAACTATGACGGTGCGGCCAAAGCAGCTAAAGCTGCAGGCTAATCCTTAGTTCCCCCTGGCTGGGGCGGGGCTTCGGCTCCGCTCTGGCTTTTTATCGCTAAAAATATCCTATGGAGAAAGTAATTGAATCTGGCATCAACCTTACTCAAGACTATTATCGCAGAAAGCGATATAGAAACTTGGTCTAATTGCCAGAAAAACTATTTTCCGTCTGAGTATGAGAGTGTCTGGACATATATTGATAAATTTGTTCAAGAATACAATCGACTCCCCACCTTCGACGATATCAAGCTAGAAGCTAGAGACTCGTCTGTTCGTAATAAACTAATGTCTTTAGAAAAAATTGAAGACTTAGAGATAGAAGCGAACAATTTACTAGAATACTTAAAAAACGAATACGTTCAGATAGAAATAATGGACGGCCTAGAAAAATTTCTTACAAATACTATAGCCACAGAAGCTGCTGAGGAGAATTTACAGTATTTGCAAGAAATGGTTTTAGATATTGAACAAAAAGTAGACCTTAAACCTGTAGATGAAAATATGCAAAAAATGCCGTTATTTGAACCTAAAGAATCCTTAGAGAACTATATATCTTTAGGGCTGCATCATGAGTTTGATAGACTTCAAACTTTTGGGCCTAAACAGTATATTGCTATAGGCGCTCCTAAAGGTAAGGGTAAATCTTTCACTTGTGCTAATCTAGCAGTCAATACTTACGAGAGTGGTAATTCTGTCATGTATTTCACCATAGAAATGACCGGCAGAGAAATACTACAGAGGTGCTGTTCTATTGCGACGGGAGTCCCTCAAGAAGCTCTTAGAAAAAGAAATCTTTCTATAGGTGAATGGAAATCTGTAGCTGAATGGTGGAGTAAAAGATACGAGGATGGAGAGCGAGTATTTCAAAAATACTTACAAACTAGAGACTTCGATGCTTTTCACCTAGATTTATCTCGCCACCCTTTGAGAGAGACTCAACTAGATATTATATATAGTCCTTCTCTTACTTTGGGTAATATTAGAGCAGAGCTTGATAAAAAGATTAACCGACTAAAACCTAAAATGGTAATAGTCGATTACATTAATCAAGTTAAGAGAAGCGCTAACTTTAATCCTCGTATGGGTCAATATGATTGGACTGAGCAAATAGAAGTAAGTAAAGCTCTAAAAGAGTATGCTCAAGCATATGATGTACTTATGGTAAGTGCATATCAAATAGACAGTACAGGAGAGGCGAGATTTTCAAAGGGCATCCTAGATTCTATGGATGCCGCTTATGTTTTAGATAACCATAATAAAGAAGGAAACATAATAAGTTTTAATTGTGCTAAAATGAGAAATGCGGAGGAACGTAGTTTTACTTCTCAGATGGACTGGACTAGCTTAAAGATTGGTCCTGAGCCTGGTCAAATACCTAAAGATGAAGATGAAGATATTGACGATTCTCCCACAGAATTTACGGGGTTATAATGAAAAAACTTTGGACTATTTGGACTTATGCTTTAGGAGGGTATTCTGACGATAAAACCGAGCCCTATGATAATTATATTACATTACTAAGAACTCTAATTGTAGGAGTAAATTTTATTACTTGTTTCTTTATTATGTCTGGCGTGGTGCATCACTGGTGAGTGCAGTAATTGATTTATTAGAAGAGAGAGGTATTTATTACCGTTTAGCTGGTCAGGATATTCTCATTAGATGTTTAAATCCTGAACACGATGATGGTAATCCTAGTATGCGAATTGATAAAGTTCTAGGGATCTTTCATTGTTTCTCTTGCGGATATAAAGGAAGTTTATTTAGCCACTACAACGTAGACTATAGTGAGCTAGAACTAAGAAGAGAAAAGCTAAGAAGGTTGATGACGACTATTCGTTCTTCGAGTATTGGATTATCCATGCCAGACGGATATCAACCGTATATAGGAAATTACAGAAACATCTCTCCAGAGACATATAGAAAATTTGAAGCATTTAGACACAATGCCAAACAGTTCATAGGCAGAATAAATTTCCCTATCAGAGAACCTAGTGGCAGAATAGTGGTTTTTCAGGGTAGAGATGATACAGGAACATTAGATAATAAGTATATGTTCTACCCTAGTGGAGTGAAGCTACCCTTATTCCCACAGGTTAGGCCACTGCAGGGCCGAGCTATTCTAGTAGAAGGTATATATGATATGCTTAACTTACATGATAAAGGATTAGATAATGCCGTTTGTTGTTTTGGAGCAAAGAATTTTAACGAAGAAAAACTAAACAATCTAAAAATATCAGGGGTAAGTGCTCTTGATATTATTTTTGACGCAGATAAAGCAGGCAATGAAGCGGTAAAACAAATTAAAAAGATTGCAGGAAACTTTCCAGTAAGGGCAGTGAAGCTGCCATCAGGAGATCCTGGAGATCTAACACAGACGGAAGTTACAGAATTACGGAGAAAACTATATGGCTGAAATAGCCTTAATCGAAACAAAACCTAGTAAAAATGATTATATTCGCTTATTTGATAATGAGTTTGAGTTTGATCGTTTTTCCCTAACCTCTGACTCTACTCTCTCTAAAGTGTTAAAGAAAGATGTAGATATAGAGTTTAATCCTGATGCTTATAAGTGGGTTATTCTCGTAGGCTCGGAACCGTTAAAGTTTTACACTAAAGTAACTCAAGTTATGCAGTATGCCGGAACGATAGTAGACGATAAGTTTCTTCCTACAATTAATCCTACAATGGCAGCTTTCAAGCCTGAAGCAAAGCAAGTGTGGGATTCAGCTAAAAATAATATTCTCGGGTATATTTCTGGGGAGAAAAAGAAAGCTGAGATTAGCGGAGATAGGTTTTTAGGTATTGAAGATACGGAAGAGGCTATAGAATATATCCAACGGTGCATTGATTCTCCGTATGATTTTGTAGGAATTGACTCTGAAACTACAGGGCTATATCCTCGTAACGGACATATTCTAGGTATTAGCCTTTCTTACGAGCACGACTCAGGAGCATATATCAATGCCGACTGTTTAGACGAACGAGCTGAAGAAAAAATGCAAGAGCTCTTTGACAAGAAAAGAATGGTGTTTCATAATGCAAAGTTTGACATACCGATGTTTGAGTTTCATTTCAATGTAACGATTCCAAACTTCGAAGACACAATGCTTATGCACTATATGATAAACGAAAATCCAGGAACTCATGGGCTCAAAATGCTTGCCATGAAACATACAGATTATGGTGACTACGAAAAGCCTATGTATGCTTGGATGGATGAGTTTAGAAAACAGCGTAACGTATTGAAAGACGATTTCAAGTGGGAGTGGATTCCTTTTGATATAATGAAAGACTACGCTGCCATAGATGCCGCTGTTACTTTTATTCTTTTTGAGAAGTTTGAAAGAGCTTTAAAGAAAGGAAACGCAGGCCTAATGAAAGTCTATAAGAATATACTCCTGCCTGCATGTAGGTTTCTTATGGATGTTCAGGATAACGGAGTTCCTTTTTGTAAAGACCGCTTAATTGTAGGTCAAGATTTAATGTTGGAAGAAATTAATACAGCAGTAAACAGTTTGCAGGAAAATTCTGCTGTAAAAGCATTTCAAGCTAATGAAGGTAAAGAGTTTAATCCGAATAGTGTATTGCAGCTTCGTAAGTTGTTATTCGACTATATCGGTCTTAACCCTACAGGAATTAAAACTGAAAAAGGAGAACACTCAACAAACTCTGAAGTACTGGAAAAGCTCTCACTTCAGCATGAGATTCCTCGCCTTATTCTTGATGTTCGTAAAAAGACTAAAATTAAGAATACATATCTTGATAAGATTATTCCTCAGCTTGATAGGGACGGTCACTTACGGACCAATTTCAACTTGCATGGAACGACTTCAGGACGCCTCTCTTCGAGCGGTAAACTGAATATGCAACAAATACCTCGTGACGATCCAATCGTTAAAGGTTGTATCAGAGCTTCGGAAGGCCACAAGATTGTTGCAATGGATTTAACTACTGCCGAAGTATATGTGGCCGCGGTACTTTCCGATGACCTCGAACTCCAAGACGTATTCCGTTCTGGAGGAAACTTTCACTCTACGATTGCTCACAAGGTGTTTCGTTTAGATTGTCCAATCGAGGAAGTAGCGGAAAAGTACACAACCTATAGACAAGCTGCAAAAGCAGTAACTTTCGGCATTATGTATGGAGCAGGTCCAAATAAGATTGCTGAACAGGTTACGAAAGATGGTGGAAAGCTTTCCGTTGAACAAGCTCGACAGATTATCAAAGAATACTTTGGTGCTTTCTGGAAACTCGAAGAGTGGATTGAAACTCAGAAAAAACTTATAATCGACAGAGGACGGACGTATTCACACTTTGGTAGAAGAAGACTTTTACCCGACGTAAACTCTGATAATAAAGGAGTACAGGGTCATGCTGTTCGCTCAGGACTTAATTTCTTGGTGCAATCTGCCGCTTCGGATATTAATCTTATCGGTGCTACAGAAGCTCATTCTCGCATAAAGCAGAAAGGAATGAAAAGTAAAATTTTCGCTCTGGTACACGACTCTGTTCTCGCAGAAGTACCTTTGGATGAAATCGATGAATACTCAGAAATTCTTAGGCAAGAGATTCAAAAAGACAGGGGTATTTATATTTCCGGTGCTCCTATAGGGTGTGATTTTGAAGTTGGAGAGGACTACTCTATGGGCAAGTTCGAGAAAAAATATGGTTATCTCTTTAACGTTTAAGGAGATACTGAGAAGAATAAAATTTCCCGTGTATGCGCTTCCTAGTGAAGATTTTTACCTGAGAGACGGACTTCTTCTTTTGGACGAGCTAGTAGTAGACGATAAAAACCAGTCTGGAGATACTATAGGAAAAAGAAGGCTTCAAACGCCACACAAGCTAAAGAAGCTATCTAAAACTTATGAGACATTTTTAGACCTTGTAAAGGAAAACCCTCCCTATCTCATAGATAACGAGGGTAATCCTTTCTCTTATGAAAAAACAAAGTTTGCAACTCTCATAAGTCGAAAGATAAAGAAAAAAGAGTTAAAAGATACTCACACTATTGTTTGGGTTAGTGAGGTAAACTTTCCGTTCGCGATTAGTAGACCTCCTTTAGGAAAAGAGTGGGCGCAAATTCTTTATATAGATGAGCACCCCTGGCTATTGTATAGTTTCTCTGAAAATAGGGAACCAAATGCAAAAAGGAAAATTTAATGCCAAGAAGGAAAAAGGACGTACTGTCCAGCCTTAATTTTTACTTAAAAGAAATTGAACCGCTGACAAAGAGTCAGTTAGATGTATTTGAGTCTGATAAGCATTTAATGCTTCATGGATGTGCAGGAACTGGGAAAACTTATATCTCTCTGTATCTTGCTTTAGATGATCTACAAAAAGATTTATATAATAAAATTCTACTGGTTCGGAGTGCCGTACCTACTAGAGAGATGGGGTTTCTTCCAGGAACAGAAGATGAAAAGTCTAAAGTCTATGAAAATCCTTATGTTAGTATTATGTCAGAGTTATTTTCTAGAGGAGACAATCCTTACGGACAGATGAAACAGAAGGGGATTATAAATTTTTTAACCACTTCTTATATTCGTGGAACTACTTTTTCCGATTCAGTTGTAATCGTAGATGAATGTCAGAATATGACTTTTCATGAACTTGATAGCATTATTACAAGAGTCGGGCAAAACTGTAGAATTATCTTTTGTGGAGACTTTTTCCAAACAGATTTACGAAATAGTGGTTTAAAAGACTTTATACAAATTATAAAAAATATGGATGAGTTTGATTTTATTGAATTTGGGATTAATGATATTGTAAGGAGTGATTTTGTAAAAAACTACTTGGTACAAAAATACAAAGAAGGTGTACAATGAAAAGCAATATAGAAATGGAGAGCTTAGAACGTAAAATAGACCAACTGGTAAGCAGGGTAGAGATGCTACAGCGAAGACTAGTTGATGTCGAAAATTTCCAAGTTACTATAAGAAAAGAAAGACAGGAAAGAAATTTAAAAGACGAGATGTGGACTAAAACTTGAAAGCGGTCATTTCCAACAGAATTTATATGGACATAGAGCCTTCCGCCTTCGCGGATATTGATAAGGCACTCACATATAAAATAGAGAGCTATAGAAGAGATGTTCCTCCTCAGTATATAAAGAATTTGAGGAAAATAAAGAGCAATCTTATATCTATACCTGTTGGAAGAACCGATCTTATTCCTCCAGGATATGAAATCAAAGATAAAAGAATAGAAGTTCCTGTAGACTTTCCTGAGTTTAAGTTTGACCTCAGAAAAAGCCAGAAAGAAGTCTATGACCAGCTTGACGACAATGCTGTTATCAATGCTTTTGTATCTTGGGGGAAGACTTTCACAGCGCTCGCAATCGCCGGAAAGCTAAAGCAAAAGACTCTAATCATTACACACACTGTAGCACTAAGAACTCAGTGGGAGAAGGAAATAAGAAAAGTCTTTGGCATAGATCCTGGTGTTATAGGGTCAGGAAAATACAATATTAGTGCTCCGATCGTTGTCGGTAATGTGCAGACTTTGTATAAAATCAAAGAACAGATTACTAAAACTTTCGGAACGCTAATTGTAGATGAGTGTCACCATATACCAGCAAATACATTTAATCGACTAGTAGACTCTAGCTACGCTCGATATAAAATAGGCTTATCCGGTACGGTGGAAAGAAAAGATGGGAGGCATGTAATGATGCCTGACTACTTTGGACATAAGAGATTTACTCCACCCAAAGAAAACTACATGCAACCCTCTATAGACGTAATTCAAACTAAAATACGTTTTATGGATGGTGCTAAAATACCTTGGGCTAATCGAATTAATGATTTGGTAAGCCAAGAAGAGTACGGAAAACTTATATGTTTTTTGGCAGCAGCATACAGGAAAAAGGGTCATAAAGTGTTACTTCTTTCAGATAGAGTATATTTTCTGAAAAGAGTGAAAGAAACTTTAGGAGAACATTGTGAATTGATTACTGGAGAGGTGCCTCTCGCTGAGAGAGATAAGAAAATAGAACGAGTTCAAAGTGGAAAGGTAGACATTCTTTTAGGGACTCAAAGTATTTTCTCAGAAGGTATTAGTGTTAATCCGCTTAGCTGTCTAATACTCGCCACTCCAGTGAACAACAGACCTCTCTTAACTCAGTTAGTAGGACGAGTTATTAGAGAATATCCAGGAAAGAAAGACCCTGTAGTTGTAGACATAAACCTAAAAGGCAAGACTGCTGAGAAGCAAGCAAAATTACGCTTAGGACATTATCTACAACAACAATATGATGTATTCTTTAAAGACATGTAAGAAAAATAATTCTTGACAAAAGAAGATGTTTCCTGTATAATATACGGTCTGACTTCGAGAAATAATAGTGATTTTTTATAATTGGGCAAAAATGTATCGGTATACAGAAGGAAAATCTTCTGATATAGTTACATTAATCGCGTATATAACATACCCCACTTTACCGAGAAATCGGTCTGACTCTATTTATAGCTTGGCTCAGAAAGACTGGTCAGGCGATAGCTTTCTATTGCATCCAGAAAAGATTATCACCAATCGTAGAACGTATGGTGACACGGAACTAGCACAGTATGTGGCACTCGCTAGTTTTCGCAGCTATGCTGAATATCAAGCCACAGGAAAACGCAGCTTAGACATGCTATTATCGCCTGTTTCTGCTGAACTTATTGACAACCACAGACTACTTACCCGAGTAGAAGATACTATATACTTCTGCTGGGAAGAAGTCACGCATTAAAAGGAAAAACTATGGGTATTAAATTTACTTCATCCGCTGGGGGAGCTAAGAAAAGCTCTTTAGAGCAGTACACTTATAAAAACGGAGACAACTGTGTTCGTCTTTTCGGAGATCTTCTACCTCGATATATCTACTGGGTAAGAGGCGAAAACGATAAAAACATTCCTATGGAGTGCTTATCTTTTGACCGAGAAAAAGAAGCTTTTGTAAACCAAGAAAAAGATTGGGTTCGTGAATTCTTTCCCGATTTGAAGTGTGGCTGGTCTTACTCTGTGCAGTGTATAGATCCTGCTGATGGTAAAGCTAAAGTATTTAATCTAAAGAAAAAATTGATGGATCAGATTCTTGTAGCCGCTGAAGATTTGGGCGATCCTACTGACATTGAAGCAGGTTGGGACATTCACTTTAAGCGTGTTAAGACTGGGCCTAACGTATACAATGTTGAGTACACTCTTCAAACCTTAAAGTGTCAGAAAGCTATTCGCCCCCTAACAGACGACGAGAAAGAAGTTGTAGCGGCTGCTACTCCTATTGACGAGCTTCTGACCCGACCTACTCCAGATGCTCAAAAAGAACTTCTTGAGAGAATTATGGTAGGCGGAGCTGGAGCAGACTCTAATACTGATGAAAGTATTGAAGATGAGTTTGATGTTGCATGATAATTAACAAAAAGATAACTGACATTAATTATAAAAACTGGCATAATGATACTCAGAATCATCTAGCAAGAGCTTTTGAAAATCAAGGGTACGCTGTAAGCACAGAAAAACGTATTCAAACACCTGGAGGATATAAAAAGTATCGCCAGGCAGATATTGTGCTTGAAGAATTGAAATTAATTATTGAAGTACAAAAATCAAAAAACGTTGCTAAAGATTGGAAAGAGAGAAACGAGGACTACAAGTTAGTAGGATATAAAACTGTTTGGGTAATGCACGATAATAGATGGCAGCCCGATAGTGATCAAAATCCTGAACTTGAAAGTGAAGAAGGGGATATTTACATAAAATGGAGAGACTATGATATAAGTCAGCATAGAGCGCAGTTTATCTATAATAGCGCTCGATTTGCTATTATAGACTACGTTTATCATAATCCAGAAGTAATTGTCCTATATGCTATCCCAACCGCAGGCCAGTCTAGTTTAATGTATAGAAAAATAGAAACCGTAGAAAAAGTAAAAAGAAAGCTTACTCCTAAATTTACGGATACTAAGCACTTTGGCATAAATGATTTTAAAAACCACAAACAATCTCCTGAAGAATTTGATGGGTATAATGTTATTACTTCTATTATCGCTAAAGATACCTTTAAGTTGGCGGATGTTGCCTAATGAAAATTCTATTCTCTGCCGATTGGCATATTAAATTAGGTCAGAAAAACGTGCCCATTAATTGGGCGCGTGCTCGCTATGATTCATTCTTCCACCAGATTCATATCTTGGAAGACGATGCTGATTTGCATATTATTGGCGGCGACCTATTCGACAGAGTACCAACAATAGAAGAACTAGAACTATATTTTACCTTTGTAAAGGGGTGTAATATAGAAACGATTATCTATGACGGTAATCATGAGGCTACGAAAAAGAATAAAACGTTTTTCACAGCCTTAAAAGAAGTTACTAACTCGCTCAACCCTTTAGTCTATGTGATAGATGAAGCTTTCGAGGACGAGAGAGGCTTTAGTATTTTGCCTTATTGTGATTTACACAAGAAAAGCTCTATAGAAATGCTAAATAAGTCTTTCCCAGTGTTTACTCATGTACGCGGAGAAATACCTCCTCACGTTACTCCAGAGGTTGATTTAGATAGATTTAAACGATTTCCAATAGTTTTTGCGGGGGATTTACATTCTCACTCAAACTGCCAACAAAATATAGTGTACCCTGGTAGTCCTATGACAACTAGTTTCCATCGTTCTAAAGTAGGGACGGGAATAATCACTATAGATACAGAATATTGGGAATGGGTTTGGAATGAGTTGGAGCTTCCACAACTACTTCGCAAGACAGTGAGTGACCCCGCTGATATGATAAATGGTCTATACGATCATGTTATATATGAGCTAGAAGGAGACCTCGGGGATCTTGCAAAAGTAACCTCTACTGAACTTCTTGATAAGAAGGTTGTAAGAAGAAGTTCTGAAGCTACTCTTGTACTAGATAAAGAGCTTACAATCGGAGAAGAGTTAGTAGAGTATCTAATGTATGTACTAGAGATACACGATGAGAAAATACCAGACATATTAGGAATATTTAATGATTACGCTAAAAACTTTGAAATGGAGTAATTGCTTCTCTTATGGGGAAAGCAATGAACTCGATCTTTCTGATACCAAACTAACTCAGATTCTGGGCAGTAATGGTGTTGGTAAATCATCTATTCCTCTTATACTGGAAGAAGTGTTATTTAATAAAAACTCAAAAGGAATAAAGAAAGCCGATATTCCAAATCGAGAATTGAATAATGGATACTCAATCTACCTTTCATTTTCGAAGGGTGGAGATGAGTACGAAATAGACCTTCAGCGTAAGTCTTCGCTTAAAGTAAAGTTCCTAAAGAACGGAGAAGATATTGGTAGTCATACGGCTACCAATACTTATAAAAGCATACAAGAAGTTCTTGGAATTGATTTCAAAACATTCTCTCAGGTAGTTTACCAAAATACAAACGCAAGTTTGAATTTTTTAACTGCTACTGATGCTAATCGTAAAAAGTTTCTTATAGACTTGTTAGGGCTAGAAAAGTATGTAAAACTTTTTGATGTGTTCAAGGATGCTTCTAGAGAAGTCGAGCAAGAATTTGCAACGCTTGAAGGTCGCATTTCGACTATTGAAAAATGGTTGGAAAATAACCGTTTGACCGATACTACCCCACGAGAACTTGTAAAAGTACCGAAAATGTCGAGTGACGATGAGGAAGAATTAAGTTCTCTTATGGCTGAAATTAAAAATATTTCATCAACAAATCGACAAATTTCTCAAAATAATCAGTATAAAAAATTATTGAAAGAAATTAATATTTCTGAAATTAATGCTATCAAAGCATCTGAATTTCAGTCTTATGATGAGTTGCAGTCACAGCTAGGCGCTATAGCGGGGTCGATCGGCTCTTCGGAAAAAATCATTCGAAAGATGGAGAACCTGGAAAATGTATGTCCTACCTGTGAACAATCCGTTGACTACGATTTTAAAGAAAAACACATCTCGGGAGAGAAAGAAAAAATTAAAATCGAAAAAGACAGACAAGATGATATCCAGAAGAAAATTAAAGAAATTCAAGAAAACAATGAGAAATTCAAGCTAAAATCTACAAAACAGAAAGAGTGGGAGGATTTGTATCGTTCAGTGGACGACTCTCTACCGAGCCTTCTCGTAGACGAAGAAGAGCTTAAAATTAGAGTTACGCAAGTTCGTAATCGAATTGCAACTCAAAAGAACGATATTGAAAAACTTCAGAGAGAGAACGAAGCTCGTTCAGCCTATAACGCAAAGATTGAAGTTATAAGCGAACAAACAAAAGAGTTTGAAAAGCAACTTGAAGAAGTATCTACTCGTTATAGTAGAATTGCTGAAAGAAAAGGTAATCTTGAAATTCTTAAAAAAGCCTTTAGTACTAATGGTCTAATAGCATACAAGATCGAAAATCTTGTTAAAGAACTGGAAGAATTAACGAGTGAATACCTCGCAGAACTTTCAGACGGTCGTTTTACTCTGAATTTCGCCGTAAATAACGATAAGTTAAACGTAGAAATTACAGACAATGGAAATATAATTGATATTCTTGCGCTTTCTAGTGGGGAACTAGCGAGAGTAAATACTGCTACTCTTCTTGCAATTCGTAAGTTGATGAGTAGTCTTTCTTCAAGTCGTATCAATGTATTATTTCTGGACGAAGTTATGACAGTTTTAGACGAAGTAGGAAAAGAGAAACTCGTAGAAGTTCTATTAGAAGAAGACTTGAACACCTACCTAGTAAATCATGGGTGGTCACATCCATTACTAGAAAAAGTGGAGGTTCAAAAATCAGGCAATATAAGTAGGTTGGTAGCATAATGGTAGATTCAAGAGCAAAAGGAGCAAGAGGGGAATATCTTGTAAGAGATATGCTTCGAGATGCCAGTGGCCTACAGTTTGAGAGAGTCCCCAGTTCGGGGGCTCTTTCTTACCTTAAAGGAGACTTATATGTTCCTGACGAAAAGAATTTATTTTGTATAGAAGTAAAAAACTATGAAAAATCTCCCTTTACAGATAAAGTATTTACAAATAAAACTAACCATTTCTTACAGTGGTGGGAGAAAATCGTAAGACAAGCGGGATTTAAAAATCAAAAACCTCTTTTATTTTTTAAGTATTCGAGATCGAAAGTATTTGTAGCGACTTCAATAATGCCCAAAAATACGAGATATATGCAAGTGTCTTGGCTAGATTGCTATGTTATGCTAGCGGAAGAATGGTTAGAACAAGAAGAAGTGGAGTTTATTGGTGGTTAGTTTTAAAAATCAAATTATGGAAAAAAATAACAATGTTCTTATAGTAGATGCTATGAATATTGCTTTTAGATGGAAACATCAGGGAAAATTAGACTTTGAGTTCGATTATCTACGAACAGTAGAGAGTTTGGCTCAATCTTACGAATGCAGTAATATTATTATTGCCGCAGACTGGGGAAATAGTAAGTATAGAAAAGATGAATGTCCTCAGTATAAAGAAAATAGAAAAGAAAGATATAAAGACCAAACTGAAAAAGAGAAAGAAGAAATAAAACTTTTCTTTGAGGAATATGAGAGAACACTTATTACTCTCTCAGAAAAGTTTCTAGTTCTTCGATACCAGGGAGTTGAGGCAGATGATATTGCTGCCTACGTTGTTAAAAATAGAGAAAAGTACGGGATAGAAGATATATGGCTCATTTCAAGCGACCGTGACTGGGACTTACTTGTTAATGAAAACGTATCGAGATTCTCTACAGTTACTCGAAAAGAAACCACGGTATTTAATTGGGGAGAATTTTTTAGTTTCCCTAGAGAAGAATATATTAGCTTCAAAGTACTAACTGGAGACAAAGGAGACAATATAGATGGAATACCTGGTATAGGGCCAAAAAGAGCTACAGACTTAATGGAACAGTTTGGCAGTGCTTTTGATATATATGATGCTATACCTATAGAAGGAAAATACAAATATATTCAAGCGCTTAACGAAAGCGGGGATTTAATTTTACAAAACTATAAAATGATGGATCTTATCACTTATTGTGATGATGCAATAGAGTATCCAGGGCATAGTCTAAAAGAAATAGACGAGAAAGTAGAGGAATTTATTAATGGTAATTGATTATGGAAGAGATCGTCTTCTATCGGCGTTTGGCATTCAAACTCTAGAAGACAGATATTTGATAGAGGGGGAGAAGTCGCCTCAGGATGCTTTCGCACGTGCGGCGAAAGCCTTCGCAGATGATGAAGCGCATGCACAACGTCTGTATGATTACGCAAGCAATTTGTGGTTTATGTTTTCTACTCCAATTCTTTCGAACGGAGGAACTACGCGGGGGTTGCCTATTTCTTGCTTTCTCAACTATGTTGAAGATAGCAGGGAAGGACTAACAGGGCATTACACAGAGAATGCGTTTCTTTCCTCTGTCGGTGGCGGGGTAGGCGGAAGCTGGAGCGATATTCGCTCTGTGGGCTCCCGCACAAGTAACGGAAGTGAGAGCACAGGTGTAATTCCTTTTATGAAGGTAGTCGATGCCGAAATGCTCGCTTTTTCACAAGGAGTAACTAGAAGAGGTTCATATGCGGCTTATTTACACATTTCTCATCCCGAAATCGAAGAGTTTCTCGATGTACGCAAGCCTACTGGCGGCGATATCAATAGAAAGTCTACCAATCTTCATCATGCTGTGGTCATTCCTGACAAGTTTATGAAACTTATCGCGCAAGCGACAGAAGAACCAGGATTTGATGATAGCTGGGATTTGATAGACCCTCATAGTGGTGAAATTACTAAAACTGTTCCTGCGAAAGCTTTGTGGGTAAAACTCATTCAGAACCGCGTGGAAACTGGCGAACCTTACATTATGTTTGAGGACGCAGTAAATAACGATCTACCCGAATATCAAAGAAACTTAGGGCTAAAAGTACATCACTCAAACCTTTGTTCAGAAATTACGCTGCCCACAAATAAAGACAGAACCGCAGTATGTTGTCTTTCTAGTGTAAACTTAGAAGAGTATGAAAGCTGGAAAAATGTTCCTGAATTCATTCCTGACCTAGTTCGTATGTTAGATAATGTACTTGAATTTTTTATTCAACACGCACCTTCTTCTCTCGAGAAAGCTAGGTATAGTGCGATGAGAGAGCGATCAATCGGTCTTGGAGCCATGGGTTTTCACGCTTACCTTCAGAGGCATAATATTGCGTTTGAGAGCGCAATGGCGAAGAGTTTTAATATGAGAGCTTTCTCGCACATAAAGTCTTCAGCCCTCGAAGCAAGTAAGAAATTAGCTGTTGATAAAGGGGAATGTCCTGATGGAGTCGGTTATGGAATTCGTAATGCTCATCTTCTAGCTATCGCCCCGAATGCTAGCAGTAGCATTATTTGTGGAAATACGAGTCCAAGCATAGAGCCTTATCGTGCAAATGCTTTTACTCAAAAAACAAAGTCTGGTACAAGTCTTCTAAAGAATGAGTATCTCGAACATGCTCTGGACGAGATTGACATGAACACGGAAGAAGTGTGGAAAGATATTATGACCCATGGAGGAAGTGTACAGCACCTAGACTTTTTAGATACTTGGACAAAGGATGTATTTAAAACAGCAGTGGAAATTGACCAGCGCTGGGTTGTAGAGTTTGCAGCAGATCGACAACAACATGTTTGTCAGTCACAGTCTGTAAATTTATTTTTTCCAGCAGATGTGAGTAAACAGGAACTACACAATGTGCATATGATTGCTTGGCGTCGTGGTATGAAGACTTTATACTATGCGAGAAGTGAAGCCTACAAACGTGCGGAAGTAGTTTCAGACGAAAAACTAAGAGATTTTATATTTGACAACGAAGATTCTTGTCTAGCTTGTGAGGGGTAATTTATGGTTACAGATGAAAGAAATTATTACAAACCGTTTCAGTATAACTGGGCGTATGAGGCGTACAAAACACAACAGCACCTCCATTGGATGCCGGAGGAAGTTCCGATGGCAGACGACCTTAAAGATTATCGTTCTCTTGATGATAGTAGTAAGCGTTTACTTGGACATATCTTTCGTTTTTTCACGCAGAGTGATGTAGACGTTTGTTGTGGGTATGCGAAGCATTATCTACCTACGTTTAAAGCTCCTGAAGTACGAATGATGTTGTCTGCTTTTGCAGCAATGGAAGCCGTTCATCAAGACGCATATTCTACTCTCCTAGAAACTCTAGGGTTTCCCGAAGAAGAATATCAAATGTTTATGAAAGTTCAAGAAATGTCTGATAAGCATGAATATTTAACTAACTTTAATATGGATAGCAAGAAAGATATTGCTAAAACTATAGCAGTATACAGTGGTTTCACAGAAGGAGTACAGTTATTTAGTAGCTTTGCGATTTTATTGAATTTTCCTCGCCATAATCTTATGAAGAATATGGGGCAGATTGTTACCTGGTCAATTCGAGATGAGAGTTTACATGTAGAAGGAATGTCAAAACTTTTCAGAACATATGTTCAGGAGAACCCTGAGATATGGAACGACGAGTTAAAGTATGAAATTTATTGTGATGCTGAAAGAGTAGTGGAGCTAGAAGATGCATTTATTGATGTTGCTTTTGGAGCTACTGAAGTAGAAGACCTATCGGCAGAAGAAGTAAAGGCATATATTAGGTATATTGCTGATAAAAGACTCTTGGGGTTAGGGATGAAGAAGATTTTCAATTCAGAAAACAATCCTCTTCCTTGGCTAGACTATATGGTAAACGCTGTAGAGCACACGAACTTTTTCGAAAACCGTTCTACAGAGTATGCTCGAGCGAGCACTACAGGTAATTGGCAAGATATTTTTAAGTAATAAAAAGGGGCTTCGGCCCCTTTTTTAACAACTATCTACATCTGTTTGAAGTTCATCTATAGCAACATCTATTCCTACATGCTCTATACCTATATCAAATCCTATATCCAATACAGAATCAACATTTACAGAAACATCCTCTAATACGGCTAAAGGAGTTGTAAAGTTGATATCTACTGTTTCAAAATCTTCTTTAATAAAAAACTCCTCGTTTACATAGACATTTTCAATAAAAGTACCTCTGTAGCCTCTGGTAGCTAGAGATAACCTTCTCTGAAAGCTCATGACCTTGTTACCGTAGTAAGTTGTTGAACTTCGTTATTTTCAATAGTTAAAGTAATATTTCCTACAGTAATCGAAGTGTCTCTTATAGACTGGGGATTGAGAGAGTCCAATCCTAGAATTCTCCATATTTCTAAAAGTCTATTTTCTGTATCGGCCCCACCCACGATCGCAGTTTCAGTAATATTAGATCGTGTTAGAAGTACTGATACATTATTAGTTGGATTTACAGGATTCTGGTTAGGCTCGCGAGTATAAATATTTCCAATAACATCTAAAATATACCCCTGTCCGGAAGGCCATGGCTGAATTCTCCACCCATTCTCCAAAAAGTACGTATCTCCTACGAACGTTGTATCAGTGATCGGGTCGCCGCCAAGAGGAAGGAATGCTTCTGGAAATTTTGCATTGTCTCTTTGAAGCATCCACTCTTTCCAATTTGAATATACATCCTCTTGAATATCAATGGTGGTCTCGCCTTCATTTACAAGAATCAAACGATTCGGGCCATCAAAAGTTACCTTTTGATTGCCTACATAAGTAGGAGGAGCGTAGTCCTCCCAATATGTCCATTCCCCATAATTGAAAACTATATTGGGCATTACTGTAACTTCTCACGCCAGAATATATTCCAATTTGTTCTGGAATTTTTCTTAACTGGGGCTTGGTCGCCGTCAGCGTCTTCGTCTGGATTATCCAAATGCTTAATCATAAATGTCCATGCTGCTCTTGGATTTGGATTACCGAATAACGCCAAACCAGTATAAGTCGGAGCAGTTGAACTTGATAAATCTTCGGCAACATCCATACCCAAATCAGTGTAACTAAGTGCATTGATCGAAGTCCAATAATCTTTAGCAAGACTTGCATTGGTATCGGGATTAGAAGCAGTTCCGGAAGCTAGTGTCGTTATAGGCGATGAACCATCGTTTGTTGTGAATGCTCCAATGTAGTTTGCTTGTGCAGAACTTCTACCCACAATCGCTATTGTGCCTCCGTTTGAAGTTGCAACAATAGTGCCTGTTCCTGTAGGTGCTGTAGCTGTTGCTGTAAATATTTCTCCAGGAACGCTTCTTGCTGCTCCAACATTACCAGTATAGTCAGTGTTACCTACAGTAACAATCTGATACTCGACTCCATTTACTGCTGCAGTTGCTGCAATTACATTCGCGTTTTCGACACCTTTATCTACATCAATTTTCATAATTTTAGCTTCATGGTTGCCAGAAGTAATTACAAATGTTTGACCTAAATCCATACCTGTACAATCATCTACATCAACAGTACGAGTCAAACTATCATCATCGATATCTGCTTGACTATTATATAACCAAGCCTCGTTTCTATCTATCAACGATATATAATGCCAATTCGCAGGATTATCTACTTGATCTGCAGAAGCATACCCAGAAGCACCTGCTGTTTTAATATTTGTGAAAGTTGTTGCAGTGCTAAATGCGTCACTGATTACTTGATCTCCATCAACCTCTCTGATTACAACAGGTTGTTTATCTGCAAAATAGTGTACG
>Ga0070752_1001101_pt1 | contig 19761 bp, 21 predicted proteins | sample VirMetDEL_Aug_30_FD_77440 | JGI IMG/M metagenome (GOLD analysis project Ga0070752, IMG submission 77440) | Aqueous microbial communities from the Delaware River and Bay under freshwater to marine salinity gradient to study organic matter... | ecosystem: Environmental > Aquatic > Marine > Coastal...
AGGAATGACATACGGAGATGTGCGTGACATGTTCAACTGAACGTACTGTTCAGTGTTCCACAGGTCTGGATTTAAGATCTTAGTTCCTACTACGTAACGGGACCTAAAATTCTGTAAAATTCCCAGGTTAATATCAAATCCAAATACGTAATAGGTTAATTGGGCTAGATTAGAATTAGTAGCACTGGAGTTAGAGAAGTCAACCGCACCCGGAGCGCTGTGACCAGTAACAAGGAGTTGGGGGTCAGTAAGGCTGTTTTGACCTGAATAGCTAAATAGCCTTATTTCTACTCCTTGTTTAAGTACGTCATTGTACTGAGATAGAGATTTTCCATCCTGATCTACGATTCTATTGATTGTAACAACTGAACCGCTCACATCGGAGACAACACCACTAAACTCTACGTCCCCCCTCCCAGACGCTCCAATGTTTCTAACGTTGATATAAGAATTTTTATCTTCAGGTACTTGAACAATTACGTTCGAAGTAGCGTCTGGAATGTACCTCATGCTAATCGTCTCCTATATTAGCTTTCAACGAAAAATTGTTTTAACAGGGGGTGTTTATGCATACCTGCTTCCCTCAACTCCTCAAGAAATACTTTGTACTCATCTTCAAGAGACTTGTCTTGTGAAAAACGAATCAAAGTTTCCATTATCTCGTGGGGGTCAAAAAATTTCCCGTCAACTCTGTGAATATTAGATATCATAGGTCGTTAACGGCCGGTGCAGGGTGTATGACAGGAGTACATCTAGAGAGGAAGGGTCCAGGTTGTCGTGCCAGACATATAGCTCATCACCCTCTTTCAGGGTGAACTTGTTGCCTTGAATGATGTCATAAGAGACATTAGGAGGGATATTAATTCCGCTCAGAATATAGGCTACACTAGTTCCATTCTGGACTTTAGCAGAAACTCCAAGGTTGACAGAGGTTTTGTTACACAGGAGCATAGAGGTTACCAGTACAAAATTCTTCTGATAATCTGCTACTGCTTCGGAGTTTACAGGGACGGTAATTAACCTGCCAGATACATCACCTTCGGCATTTGTTGGCGAAGCGAACTTATTAGTAGAGGTGTTTGAAGGAAGTAACATGGTCGTATCAGCTCCAGATGAGGGAATTGATGAATCCAGCGGCCTGGATACCTACGTAGTCGGCTCGACGTAAAGGAGAGAAAGCCGTTGTAGGTTCGGTTTCAATCTCAATAGCATTGATTCCGAGTACTAGGGGTATTTCCGTGCCAAAACCATCCTGAAGACGTCCTTGGTCTCTTAAGGTGGTGTTTCCTGTTCTTTTTCTGGGGAAAAAGGATGTAGGTACACCGTCTGTATCAGGTTGACCGGTTACCGTGGTCAGTAAGACGTTGCTAAAAGTCTTCGAAATATCGAAGGCTGTGATATTCTGAGCCATTGAGCGTACTAGTTGCTATAGAGCTTTCAACGTCACAGAGTCATATCAGTGTATGGTATAATTAGGGGTGTGGTAAAACACCCACCTACAATGATCTCTCTACCCACTATGTCTAAAAAAGACCTGGCCACCCTGATCGATGCCTATGCGGATGCAAAAGCAAGCCGTAACCAGCACCTCGTGAACAGCATGGTCGCTCAGCTTGAGCAAGCTTTGGATTCTATTTTCCCCGGTGAAACCGAGGAGGTTAAAGAGTCCTGATACCAGTCAGGGGAGGCAATGCCTCCCCCTCCCTCAACTATGAAACCTTCTATTTATATTCTTCGGAAAAGTCATGATCCTCTGCCTGGCAGAGATGTAATCAGACACGGAGATATTGTCATTATGGCCAGTGGAGATATTCTGGTATCTGTAAATGAAATGTGGGAGATATTACCGGGGCGTTACATTGACGTTAACGAACTAAAAGAATTCGTCTCTTACGTGTCCTCTGGTTGGCCAGAAAGCCCGGAGACTGCCCGGGCCGACCTGGAGGGTCGATTACCCGAACAATTTCTGTCCAGGATGCTAGAAACAGTAGAGAAGTTAGTCGTCCCTGGAAAGATCTGAGGCTTTGGACGGCCTATTGAGGCTCAAGCGGCCATTTCACATCCCAGGGAAATCCCGCCTGTGCAGTTATATCCCGTAGGTCTTGGCGATAGGAGGCCCAAGAAGCGGCATCAACCGGTGCGTCTGTGAGCTGGGTCCAGTCGCTCTCGGAAAGTAGGCGATTGCGTTGCGCACGTACATTATTGGCTGCATCCGCAAAATCAAGCTGATGCACCTCCCATGTTTGCAACCATGCGCCATTGACTTGAGCAACCGACTGGCTCAACTTATGGGTAAGGGAGTCAAAGGGCGGCGCTTCAGTGGGTGTGACTTCGTAAACCCCAAAAGATGCAAGCAAAGATGCAGGCATTTCTTTGGGGAAGGAAGTGCCTGGGTTTTCTCTTGTCAGCTCTCCTAAGTAGTAGGGGAATTTGACAGGTGCTCCGTTGTGAGTCTTGATGTACATGTTTTACCAGGGGGGTGTAAACGATGCGGTGTAACGGGCCACATCGGAAACTCTAATAGAGTCCATGTAGCCTTCAAAGTCCTGCCCACCAAAGCCATCCCAACCAATCATAAGAGTAGAGGTTGTAGGGTTATTTAACTCAGTATAACTTGAAGTCGATTGAACACCATCTAGATATAAGTGCCAAACAGTTCCATCTCGGACTGCTGCAACGTGATGCCAAGTATCAATGCTTACGGCCGTTTGATGACTAAGCCTGAAACTCGGGGAGACGTAAATTGAAAGAGTTGTGCCGTTTATGTAAAGTCTAGGCCTGTTTGTGTAAGTGGTATCCGAGTTAAACAGGGCTTTCAAGGCCGTGCTTTTTGAGTAATAAATAAATCCCTCCCAGGTAAAGCTATCACCTGAGGCAAAAGCGAAAGCACCATCTGTTACTGTTAATGCAGCATCTGTACTCGGAAATAGAGCAGAAGAATCGCCAAATCTAGAGTTGGCAGTGCTGATGGTAATACCCGTCCCTACAGTTACGGTTTTTGGCGAAGGGCTTAAGTCAATAAAATTTGTACTTCCGTTCGCTCCTTCGCATTCAAGCAGCAGAACCGTATTAGCATCGGAGGTGAATGGCCCGGTCGGTTCAATGGGCACTGCTGCCGCTGCTCCCGCAGCCGCCCTTAACCCAAGAGGAATCCTCATGCCACATCTCCCACATAAGCTCCGTACACCTGCGTGCCGACTTTCCAGAACTGGACGACGGTATAGCCAGATGTCGCAAGCGTAGGTGCGCTGCCGTCAGTCCACACAACGCCGCTAGCACCCCAAGTTGTATCCGTCCATGTAAGTGTATATGCAGTGCCGTCATCAATCATCAACGTCACGGCCTCACCCGCAGCAAAATTTGTTGCCTTGGGTGTGCGGCTAGCGCCAAGTGTGATTAGCTGAACACTACCGTTACTGGGATCCACTTCAAATGCAACTCCGTCACTGATCGTATAAACCTCTTCAAGAATTGTACCTGTAATAGCTGGGTCTTTAAACGATCCGGTAGTTGTAATCAGCCCCTCGCTATCAATCAGAAGCCTGTCTATCCCTTCAGTAGAGACACTAAAGTCTGAACTAGATATAGATAGGCTAGTATAGCCACTTAGATCTCCAAATTTTGAGATAATCTCAGTGCCTAAGTTTCCAGACAATTGTCCTAAAAACAGACTAGATTCTGAAGTAGTGTTTCCATTCCTGATAATTACCCCTCCGCTTCCAATTATAGACGGGGTCTCTATGAAAAATCTCCCATCAGAGTTGACTGATAGACGTTGAATACCCCCAGTAGAAATAGCTAATTCATCTGCACCGGGACTATAAATACCCGTATTTGTATGCGTACCAAAGTATATTGATGGTCCAGAACTGCTGCCTAAAGGTACACTTACAGTGCCTGTGCTATTGACACTAAAGTTACTCGTACTATTAAGCTGCAAGTCTAAAAGTTTTCCGGTAAAATTGCTTGGTGCGTTAATCCCAATCCCGGTTCCATTCGTATTCCAACTGTCACTAACAGTACCTGAAGGTTCGACTAAAAGCTGTGGCTTAGTGGTCGTACCGGTACCACCACTAAACCAGGAACCGGTAAGAGAGAGAGGGGGTCCAGATGGAGAATTGCTTGTATCTATCTCTGCCAATGCTGACCAGATTAAATTGCCAGAACTATCAATGTAACTTTCACTTAAACCCTTGTATACACCGAGGTAGTTATAAATTAACTGTCCCGACAAGCCAGAAACTAATGCGATGGTTCCACTTGAATCTGGTAAGCTGATTCTACGATCCTCAGTTGGGGTAACCGCCTGAAGTGTCGTAGTAAAATTATCTTGACTCTCTAGAATTATATTAGAACTGGTAGAAATAGACCCGGAAACAGTGATATCATTTTTGTTCTCCCATCTCTTAGTGACAGAGTTGTAGGAAATGATTTCGTCACCTTGTAACTCACTGGATATCTCAACGTCATGCAAATCAGAAAAACGTCTACCCGTATCCCAACGGACCATGATGATTCCGTTGTTTTTAACTGATACTACTGCGGCTACGGGGAGCTTAAGATTTGGTGCTTGGGGTTCAAATTTTGTGAAGCCTCCCGGCGTAGCAGGATCGCACCAAAGTATATCTCCTTCAGCCCACTGTCCATCTACACCACCCTCATCGATGTCAGTGTCGACGCCTTTCACCTCGCCGAACGACCTTACATATCCATCCGCTCCCGCTGCGATGTTTTGTGCGGCTACACCGAAGAGTACGTAGCCGGGATAGGTTCCATCCGCGACCATAGGAGCGATATATAGCCTGCCGCTATTTCCATCGGTCTCACCGGTAAACATCACTGCCGTGCCAATCGGTATCGGACTCGCCGTACCATTACGGCACAGGGTAATGATGTCTTGGCCCAACGGGCTTAACACCCCATTGAGAAGGCCGATGTCCAGGGTACCTTTATCGGGGTTCCAGCCCACCTGCTGCGAGGTAGTGGGTTGAGCTGCACCGATGGAAATAAGATTGTCGAAGGTGGCGATGCCGGTTACATCGAGGGTACCGGGAACATCGATGTCATCGGTCCACTCCACTCCTGTCCCGGCCGCATCGGTCTGAAGGAGCTGGCGAGCCGATCCATCGGCCAGCTTAGATACAGCAATCTCTGCGTTAGCCGAGATGTCCGCATTAACAACGGTGCCATCGGCAATCATTACACTGGTAACAGTGCCGGTATCACCAGTCGTAACAATCGTCCCGCTAACGTCGGGCAAGGTATAAGACCGAGATTCTGTTAGAGTAGTAACCTCTAACGTTCCAGATACTCCGGATTGATCGAAGATAAATCTTTTCGACCCATAGAGGGTTAAATCTCCCAGAGTGCTCACCCCTAACCGGTTTTGCCCATCAGTAGAGATAAATACATCTTTACCCGAACCGAGGTACAAACCGTAACCTCTGTCCGAAGAGAATGAGTAGGAGGGTAGAGACTCCGTACCATCTACAATACCAAGTTGTTTGTTAAAGTTCCAAGAATCCGACAGGGACTCATACAATATAGTCGCATCGGCACCTGATAATGTGATACCACCCCCATCGACCTGAGTAGAGTCGATTGCGTTCCTTCCCAGGGTGATGTTCTTATCGTCAATCTCCAGGTTGACAGAATCAATCGTTGTCGTCGTCCCCTGTACGTCTAGGTCACCCAGAATTGTAACTTTTCCCGTACTATCACCAACTACGGCCGGATCAATAACCAGATTGGCCGGGCCGAGAATAGATCCAGTTAGGGTAAGATCGTTGAAGATTACATCTGATGTCGTACTGATATCCTGGCCTACAGAGATTTCTCCGTCCGAGATAGAAACCCCTGTGCCACCAGAAAAATGAGCCCGAACTTCTTCAGAGCTAGGGCCGGTATAGGATATTACTCCCGTCTCATCGTTATAGGCTAAAGACCCATCTCCTCCCAGGTCCTCCACAGAAACAGACTTCTGAGTACCAACCCATTCTTGGTCTTCTTCTTGCCAAAATCTCAGTACGGGGAAACTACCTGACCTGTCAATCCAAAACTCTCCATCAGACAGGTCGGTGTAATTTGTAGGCTGGGGTGAAAGAATGCCGACATGGGCTGGTCCTGCTTTACGGATTTTCCCCTGAGTGTCCTTAAAGTACAAGCCCGGACTGCTGTACTCATAATTGATCGCCAGTTCACCGTCTAAAAGATCAATACTTAACGGTCTTTTTTGGGTCTCCGAGCTATGGAGATTTCTATAGCTGTCTCTAAAAAGGGTCATAGCTCAGTAAGTTCCAGCGTTGAGGGGGTAAAACGTTGTCAGATCAGGCCTGGTTATCTCTTCGTAAAAATCCAGGATGTAGGACTGCAAGTATCCTAAAGGTACTACATCAGAGCTAGAAACAGGGCTAGGTACTCCTATAATTCTTTTGCCCGAGATATCTAGAGCTACACCTCCGCTTGTTACTAACCTTCCCAGGTTAAGTCTGTTTTCAATAGTGACTACTCCAGAGTTGCTTATGTAACCGATAGACTCCCCGCTACTGTTTAACCATCTGGTCACTGTAGGATTTACACTTGAGCCTCTGACAGTAAGAGCGATGGCATCGTTATCTCCAGGGTTTACAGTGTTAACTTCGGAGGTTTCTGGAGACCTGCGGAGCAAAGTATCAGGGTCCAAGTCAACTGATCCTATCAGTGCGTCAACTTCTACTTTAGAATAAGTATCTTCCAGAGTGGCATACAGATTGGAAATATTATTCTCAATAGTAGTCTGTAGAGAGTTTAATGAGTCCTGTAAACTGTCCTGACTCACCTTGGAAGACTCCAGGGACAGGACAGAGTTATTTATATTAGAGAAAATAGAATCTAAATGGGAACGTGTATAAATTGTACTAGTATTAGCCTTTGCATTCAGTAATTGATTAACTTCAGCTTTGGTATAATAGTCTAAAACACCACCTAGATTAGGGGTACACGATTTCCCGTAAAGATTTGTCGCCATCAGCGTCTAGGCCCAACTCCTACAGTGCTTTCAACTGGGAGACATACTAAGTCTTCGTCTCTGCCTGTTAAGGAGACGAGCTTGGTGTTGGGGCGTGTACAGGTTACTTTTTTCTCGCAAATGTTAGGTTTTCCGTTGGGAACACAGTAGAGTTTTTCCCAATACTCCTTGGGAGGAGGACCTGAACGTATGAGGTCCGGATCATTGGGCATAGGCTTAATAGCAACATACGCGCAAGTATAATCTCCACACCTGCTGTCGTAGAGTGCCACATTTCCTGTTTCGTAAAAAGACTCTCTTTCGAATCTAGCTTGACCCCATTCGTCCGAATTAGGGTCTACAAGGTCTTTCCCCCAAGACTCATTGAATTCACCCCAGGTAGTTCCAAATCCCCGAGGGTTGTAGTAAGAATACAGCTCAGACAGGCTTGAGACATTAGGCAAACCTACGGGGACAGAGGAACTGGCGTGGCATATCTCTTTCCACAAGTCTCTATTAAATGGTCCAGCGGGGGCCGGGATGTCCTCTAAAGCTTCGTACACAGCTACCCTATACCCGTCACTCTCAATCCGAACTATTGTTTCACCAGAGACATAGGATACTTGGCCAACGTATCTAGCTGATCCCCAACTCTCTACACTGAACTCACTTTCAAATCCCCAAGGTGCTGCAATATCCCCCCACTTAGTAGCTATGCCTTTTGCCGTATTGTAGGTAGGGTAAGTCTGTAGAAGGGATAAAGTATCCCTGTCACACGTATTAATAGTCAGAGATTGACACGACTCGTCAATGATGTCATTTACTTCGATATCTTTAGCTGCGAGCGCATTTAGCTGAGATGCTGTTAAGCAACTTACAGGGATATTGCCAAATGTTCTCGCAGCCACGTCACTTATCAGTTGTAAGTAAAGGTATCACCAACCATGGTGATTTCAATGGTGCTGGGGTTACCGCTTGTACGATCGACAACACCAAAGTTAAGGCTGGTCATTTGAGCATCGGGGACCACGATACGACGAGTTCCGAGCTGTTCGGGATCTTCGCTACAGGTAACCGGGGTAACGATTACGGTGAAGAATTCACAACCGTGGCTCTTCCAGAAATCGACGATGTCAAAGTGCTTTTCCGGGTCGAAAGCAGTAGACAGGGTCATTTCAGCCAAAGTCTTAGGGCCTTTGAGGTTGTAGACCCTTTGAGTGGAGCCATCAGCGTACTGCGAAGTAGTAGCGGTGTCTCTAATTCCGGAGAAAGACAGAAAATAGTGTGACCAGGGGGTAGCCTGGACGAGAAACTGGGACTGGGTAGACGGGCGTACCTTGATCATGATTAAAAGTTAGAATATGGAGGTTTTCGTCTCCTTCTATACAGCTTTCAACACCTTACATGTAGTAGGGAGCGAATAGGCTCCAGTAACCTGTGCTTTCTGGGTCCAAAACAACACATTCAGAGTGTACGTGACGGCGATTAAGACGATAAGACAGGGAGTAGACATTGATTAGTTGACCGACCATCTCTGGGGGCAAATCTTCTTCTCTAAGAACCGTGTTCTCGTATTCAATGAGTTCTCGACGGAGTCGATCGTGTTCGGGGGGAATAACTCCTGGTATAGATCTTATCTCATCGAGAAGGCGTTTGGCCGTAAAGATTATGTCTCCGACACTGGTGTTTTCATCAACGATAACTCGTGATGTCTCTGCATCGTTCGAGCTGATTCCTGTGGCCAAGCGTTCCCAGCCAACCTCATCCAGACCACCTTGTGCGAAACGTTCAGCAATACGTTTAGCGACTTTATCCCTCGTGGTCTGATCTTTAAGGTCTCCTTCTTCGTCGAATTCTGTAAAATCGAGGTTTTCCGTGGAAACTGACGCATGACCGGATAGCATTTGGCCAATAGCTTTTTCTCCGACGACAGGAGTCTCGCTCTCCCCAGAATCGACCGACTGAGTTTCCCCCATCCCCGGCATACCGCCCATCTGGGACATATCCACTTTTTCCAGAGATGGAATCTCTAGCTTATCCCTAACCCAGTCCAAATCGGTGACGTTATAACCAATGGCCTGGAGTTGAGTAAGCATCTGTACAACTTTTACCGGATCTTCTCTTTGCTCCAGGTCTTCAAAATTACGACGCAGTCTGGGAACAGAAACTCCAGGATAATTTAGCTCGACAATCCAGCGCACTAGGGTCGCATTAAGTGTCTCGTCTAACTGCTCGCTGAAGGCCTTGGCCTTCCTCATCCGAACCGAGTCGGCTACGGCGTCCCTCGCATACGAACCTGTCGATCCCGTGTCCTGCCCCACAGTGCTTTCCCCGTTAATCAGAAAGCTGATCTGTTGGTCGATATAGCTGATCAGGTTCTCGTAGAGTTCCGGTCTACCAGCGTTTCCTTCCAGCCATTTAACGTCCATTTCATCCGGGATGACAATAGCCGTCTCCTGCCCTAGTCTCTGAAGGGCTGTGAACAATGATTTGACTTCTTCCTCCGGAGTGCCTAGGCTAAACGTACCGATAGCTGTAGGAGTTGTATGCTTATCGGCATATTGGAGCCAGAAACTCATCAGAGTGCGGCGGAATTCGACAAGGCTGTAAAGCTGTCTTCCGAGTCCCGTACCGTACGGGTCCATGGTATTGCTGTAGCCCCAGTAACGGTGGACAACCATCGATCTGAGGGGGATAGGCATTCCCTCGACCGGAGACTGGATCGTAATAATCCTCGGACTGATCGAACCGTCCTCGTTGAGGATAAACTGAAAACGTCTAGGGTCTCTTATTTTGATTTCAGATGGGACAACGTAACTTCCCTGTCTCATCCAGCAGATTTCACCGATACTGATGCCAAGAATCAAGGATTCACACATGCCACGGACAAAGGCATCGAATCCGGAATTAGAGGTGACCAGCATCTCTCGGCCTCTGCTCTGCCTCGTATTGGATCCCATGTGATAAAGTGTCTGTCTGACAAACTCCGCTACTTCTTCGTCTTTGTCAGAATCCGAGGCTGGGAATACTTCCCACTTTCTCTGTATAATCTCTCCAACCAGTTTCTCCCACGCACTAATGACCGCACTGTCATTGAACAGTCTGGTATAATGCTCGATGGCCCTCGGACCACCGCCAGCCTCTTCGATTAGGATGTCGTCCCTGCGGGGCAAAATAGCACCCGTTAGAACAGTAGGAAGTCCACCCCAAGTATACGGATCTGATTTGTACCCTGCCAGGTTACCCTGGCTCAGACCTAGGCTGTAAAGACGATCGTTATATCCAGTTTTTACGATACGTTTTTTGTCGGTAGTATCATCAGCCATGTGGCTATTGGTCACTCTTCTCCCTAGCTTTCAACGGAAAATGACCTATTCCTCCTCCTGCTTACTCTTATAGACAATATCTAGATCTAGGATTGTCTGATACAGCTCTTCGGCGGTTAACTCCCCCTTCTCATACATTTCAATCGTCTCTTCAGCCCCATCTACGTATACACCGTATTTCGTGTCTGTCAGGATATTGATTCCCTCCACGCCCTTTGGGCGATTGACATTCTTTTCTCCATTTTCTTTAGATCTTCTTGCCATCGTTTTAGGTAGTTAGGTAGGTGTTGGGGGTAGCGCTGCTCCCATCCCTTGATATGCTCAAGTTCAGGGGGAGGTGTTTCTCTAAATTCTCTGCGAAGAAGGTGTATAGCAGATTTGACAAACTCCTCATTATTCTGAGTATAGCATCTATCAAATGTCTCTGGTGATATGTGGGGGTGAGATTTACTGAACTCTTGGAACAGAGGTGAGCTAGAAAAACTGACTACTTTGACCTCACTGTATTCTTCTTCTAGTTTTTCAACTTGTTCGGAGACAATTCTAGAGTCCCAGTATCCGAGAAACTTTGAGACTACTTGAATGGCCTGATAGACTCTACGTACTCCGTAGGAGTCTACGGCTTTATCAAAATCTTTTCTCAAAGACAGTGCAAACTTGGAGTCTTTCGCACTGGGCCAACGTCCCATTCTTTCTCCGCACCAGGATATTCCTATCAGGAGGGAGAGGAGCTGTTCGGGGATCTTGTCGGGATTGTTAATTTCCTTCACCTTTTGCGCAGCCCCCTGCAGAACCTTGGATCGGGAAATAGACCCTATGTGTGACTCCTCGCAAACTCCTCCTGATGTCTCCTGGTTAAACTCAGAGTCGTAATTATTGGGCTCCGACTTTGTCTCCGGTTTCGTTTTTCCCAGAGCTAGCATCTCTTTTTCGTGCTTGTGTGTCTCCTTTAACACCCACTTTTCGTGCTCCAGAACTTCTCTGACTACCTCTATTGGTAGATTTAGCTGACCCAGAGCTAGTAGCTGGTTTAATAGATTCTGGTCCATCACCATACTTTAGCACATCTTGCTCGGCTATTGCAACCAAGTCCCGATGAGACCAGGAATGGAGCAGTCGTGTCAGAGACGAACTAGGGATTCGTCCCTGATCAGACCCTCTGAAGAATAGGGCGTTCAGCTCGCGTTGCGTCGAAGCACCGGGTTCGTCGTATAGAATAATACGAGTCTCACTGGGGTCAGTCTGAGACATCGCCATGTGGAGGTGTGCGTAGGTGATGTGATCAGTGCCACAGAAGACTAGGTGGTGGTAGTCCGTATAGGGTAAAATCTTGTCCGCAGACAGTGAGATCTTATCCACTTCTACTTTTTCAATTTCTTCTAAAATCCCGACAAGGTGTGTGATCATTTTCCCCAGGTCTTTTTGGGAGTCTGACTGAGGTGTAGACAGTATGGCAATACGAAGCATGACGTTGAAAGCAAGGTAGCGTGTAAAGTGTAGCACAATTTGTGAGTAAGGCAACCGAGCTAATACGGGACCGTGTCCGGATTGTTATTACCCGGGCCTTAGACTCATATGGGAATTTCCCCATAGAAACTGAAAAAAAGAGATTCTACCGGATTGCGGTTGACTTGATACTGGAGGTCATTGAAAGGATAGAGAATGGCGACACTGTAACTCTTTCACCTATAAAAACCCTAATTGCGGCCGGTGTATTTTCTTTAGGGTTCGACAATAAAAAAGCTGAAGGTGTTTTCAAAGCGATATTTCAATCTATTTACTCAGAGATAGATAGACTGAGTATTGTAGACCCAGACACCGTTAGAGTCTACGAGAAATACGAGTCACTAATCCTCGAAGCTACTCGCGACTACGTAGTACTTTTAAAGGATAACATTAAGGAGTATCTGGGAAATTTACAGCAATACGGAGTTGCGAGAAATGTTAATTTACCTCCTACTAAGTCCAGGTTACTGAAGGTAAATAGGGTCAGTAATCCAGCTCCTATCCGGAGTAGGCTGTCTGAGAAGTTCTCACCTATTTTTGAAAGGAATGTTAACAACTACGCCGATATTATATCCGGAGCGTCCAGAGACATTAATTCGATAACCTCGGACTCCAAAATACCCAGTAGCTTAGATCTTATAGGGGTCGACCGTCTCGTAGCGACATTTTCCGGAGAAGGCAAAAAGATCTATACAGACATCTCTGTTTTGTATGATTTCTCCGTGGAGATAGGGGGATACGAGGGGTCCTTTGTCGGGGCAGTCGAATACCAGTCCAGGTACTACGAGTATCTGATGTCGATGTGCTATGGGAAGTATACACCTCAGGGTGTTCTGTCTGGCGAGTTTGGTAACTTCGAGTTATTGTACGGAGTCAGAACTACTAGTGAGTCAATAGGAGGTCTGAAATTCCTTGAAAACCTGTATACTACGTACTCTGCTAACCAGGGAGTCAGTGTCCCTGAGAAGTATGGGGAGGGAATCGAAGACAGATACGTGTACAAGACTATTGTAAAGCCAGATTTTGTCTCTCTGGCTTTGGAATCCGTATACGTACTCTGTCTCAAAGTAGGAGACACTATTCAGTCACTCTTAAACAATCCCCCGGATGGGATTGGGAACACCGACATTCATTTAAAGGCATTGGCCCGGGTATTCCCGTCATCTCTCGACCTGGAACTAAGGTCTACAGGTTTTACTGGGGCTATCGGGTCTCTCCTGTCTGCTCACAAAACCCTTTACCAGCTACTAGGATACGAACCTGACCTCCAGGACTTCAATGACAGACTTTATCGGGTATCCGAGATGCTGTCTACATTAATCCGGACTCTTCGTACTGCAGGGTTTAAACCTGGAGGTCACGTAGCTTCTCTTGAACTAACGTATTATGACCCTGACAGGGACAGAGTAAAGGAGAGACTGATTAGACTCGGATTTAGTGATATAGAGGTACAGGATATAATGTCCTGCAATAGTTTCCTTGAGTTGCTTGAAAAATTTGCCCCTGTAACAGATTCTCAGGATGTTATATCTCTTTTCCGGGCATACGATTTAACTAAACTCATCTACGAGTTTGGTGGTCAAGAGGCAATAGACTGGTATATAGATTTTCTGTATGGCAAAGAAGATGACAAGCAAGTTTTGAGGATACTAGAATACCTGGACCGTAACAGATCGAGTGCGTCTAAGATAACAGAAAACGAATACTCTAAGCTGATAGGCTACCTAGTTACTATAACCTACGCAGTAGATCCGGAAAGACTGACAGAATTCAATACGGCCTTGGAGGGTAACAACCTGGACCTGTTCGAATCGATCACCTATCTGCTCGAACAGGGAACCGAAACGATCCTGAAAACTCCGGAGTCTATTTCCCTTCTGAGCGGCATGGTAGCCCAGATGGTCGTCGCGGATAACTCTGGTTACGAGAGTCAGAAACCTCTCTGGAACGATCTGATCCAGAAGTCTTCGGGTAATGCGAAAAACTTAGAAGGAATTTATAGCAAAGTAGAAGGAATTACTCCTACAGAACTCTATTCTATTCTAGGGGGGCCAAGTGCTACGTCTCCTCTGGGCAAAATACTTGACGGTGTAAGAGGAGGCAGGTTAACCTCCCTTCTTCGGTATTGTAACCTCTTCGGTTTGCTTTATACCCTGTCTTCTGAGAAAAACTCCGGCCAATTAGCAAATATAGAAGCGGAGAGATACACAGTGCTGCTGGATCTTTCGGATACAATGGAGATTTTGTCTGAGAGGCTGCAACTGGCCAAGGTGATCCTGGATGAGAATTCGAAGGGAGATAGATCTAAGGATGTTTACACGGACCCGGTGGTTCAAGCCCAGAACAAAGAGTTCTCAGCCCTTATAAGACTGGTGTCCAGTCCTGAAGAGTTTGATCCTGACCAATACAGGATTATTGAATCTCCGGGTACGGGCAACTCTAGAGTGAGCAATGGAATAAGAATTACTAATTCCCTCACCCCCGAGGAGTCTGCGGTCATATCGAGGATCGGTGACACGGTTGGGGTATTTACAGGAAGCAGGAATACCGTTGAAGACGGGAGCTATGTCAGAATAGCTATATCCAATCTGTTAGCTAACGGGGTTCAGTTAACCGGGACAGTAGAGACGGAAACGGGACCGGAGATATCCGAAGACAACCCCGTAGTGGATTACCGTGTAACATATAATCCGAATCCCAGCACAGGGTCCCAGGCAGGACAAACAGGTACGTATTTTGACCCTTTAACATCCTGCTTGAAGTTTGGAAGTACTAATTGTGTCGAACAGGGTTATTCAGAAGAGCGTTGCTCTGTCAAGTACAATAAATCCCTATTTCCCGAAGAAGGATACGGACTTAATCCGTCCTTCGTTTCAGGTTCTGTGCTAGTTGATCGACCTCTAGGTTCTAAGATGAACGGATTAACTGTATATCTGGAAACCCCTGCTTCCCACCCTCAAAGTTATTTCTCTTCCAACGGTCTCAGCAAAAAAATAGGACTAGGAAAAGAAGACCCGATGCTTTGTGCGAGCCTGAGAGACCCGTATGAATACGGAGCATGTATGTCCCTGATGAAGTGTAGAAAATTTGTTCCTCCCTATGCTGGCAGATACTCACTTCCCTTCTGCCCTTCCACATCTCACGGAGGAAGGCTAGAAAGATGAGAACACTTTTATCATACTGTAAATACGTAGAAAATTCCAAAATCCTCGAGTTCGGCTCGAACAAAGAAGTGTTTAACTACGCAACAAACAATCTACGAAGCACTTTGCGTAAACAGTTTACTGACTCTTTACAGATCGTTATCGAAGAAGCTGAGGATAAAATCGACACATTCAAGCTTACCAACCAGTCACTGACAACATGGGACGACTACTGGGTAAACTCAGAAACTGGTCTGATTACAGACCCAATGATCATAGATATGAATCTGCAACGTAACAGTCTTATTTATGTGAATATGAATACCCCGAGGTTAGGTCTTAAAACTCTGAATCTGGAAGGTAACAACACTCTGGAACACCTTTATATCCACGAGTCTCCGGCCTTAGAAAGACTAGATATATCTTTCTGTACATCTCTTAAGTACGTATCTTTGGGTATTAATAGGTCGATTAAAGAACTTATCGCTAGAGATTGCAATATGTCCCCGTTAGCCATGGAACAACTCTTGAGAGACTTCGCACCGGTCTATACCTCTAGCGCCAATGTAAGGGGGGTAGGAATGTTCAGAAAACAACACAGCACTGTACTTGACCTGAGAGGAAACACGATAGACTGGAGCAACCGGAGGATAGCAAGCAAGATAAGATTGCTCCTTACCAACAATTGGGTTGTAAAGTGGGATAACAACCCGCCTTCCGATATCATACCTCCCTCTATGTATGGGGTTTTCGTTGAAAGCAGGGTAGAGATCTAGAGCTAAAGTGGCTGATTTACGTAGAAGATTTATTGAAGATTATGCAGGCGGTTTGCTGAATGTCGCCAGACAAGAATTGTCCAGCACAGGCGAAGTACTCGCACAAGACGGGTTCGTAGATGATATTACATTGTTTGTTGAAGACGGAAGAGGTGTTAAGAGTGGTTTACGTTTAGGGTCGTCTTTAGTCGAATGTATCGACCCAGTTACGGATACCGGGGTGTTGAATGTCAGAACTGCGGACCGGACTTATGCGAAAATCAGTGATTTAAAGGCTTTTGCAACCGCAGTTGCTTCTGCACAAGGGGCTTTGACGGATTCAGTTACCGAGTCCTTTGCCAATCTGGAAGGTGCTTTTGAAACTCTGGAGGCTGATGTCCAGAGTTACAGGTCGAGACTGGAAGATCTTATAGACAATACAACTCTCGGAGTAGACACTTTGTCTGAGACTGTCTCAGAATTAAACCAAAGGCTTTTAGAGTCAAACGATGTTTCCGGGGTTCTAAGTAACCGCATTGGTGCAATAGAAACCACTTTAAGAGAAGTTCAGGTGGTTACAGCAGAACTGACAGCTTTGGGTTCTACGAGTACTCTTGAAAACGTCCAGGCTGGTACTCTTAACCTGACCTCTCCGAGGTATTATGCTATAACGTCAGTTCGGACAAATGTCCCAGCCTGGGTCACATTGTACAAAACTGCTACGGCCAGGGGTGAAGATGAAAGGGGGGAGGGAGTTGACCCCGGACTCAACAGCGGTGTGATTTTAGACGTTGTAACTACGGCCAACAATCTGTACCACGAAATCATGCCTTTCGCTTTAGGAAAGAGTGATGACGATATCTTTTTCGTACGAGCAGTCAATAAGTCAGGGTCTACCGTATCTGTAAGAGTAGAATTGACTTACATTCCTTTATAGGATTCTAGTTCGACTAGGACGTCTAAGACGGTCTCATGGGATAATCTGATTACGATTGCAGGGCCGACCTTCCGCAATACATAGAATAAGATGCCTTCGCGTCGCTCGATGTCGTCGGTGAAAACGGTACGGAAAGTCTTATCATGGATATCTTCGCCACCTAACATCTCGTACACGGTATCCGGATCAAAGACCCACATACAATTGCTACGGTCCGCTGTAGCGATATAGAGAGCAAACGGGGTGTGGTGTTCGAGTATATATGCCAGGCACTGGATGACTCCCGCACGGTCGCGGGACTCCATGAGTGACTGGGCAAGAATCTCTTTTTCCGACTCCGTATTGAACACTAGATTATTACAGAACGAGATTTCCCACTCAGACCGAGAGACCGAGCGATGGCTCGGTTCATTTTTGTGGCCAATTTGAGGTCTGTTGCTGAGTACGGGGAGGGTTTACCGGAGTCTTCGGCAACTGGAGCATCCTCCACTGGCTCGGGGCTGGGATTCGTTGGTTCGGGGATACTTTCGCTCTCTAAGGACGGTGTTAGTCCGCTGCTGTTGAGAATTTCTTCTTCTAACTGCATTTCTTCTGGCCCATTCGTGCCACGCGGCGATTTGCTCTTTGTTGAGATTGGCATGAGACATGGTAAAGTTCTCTTAAATGGCTTTCAACTTAATATTGATCAAGTGGAAAAGGAAAGTCGGTAACGGTAAAAGAGTCATTGTACCTGGATACCCCATTGGTTATTCTGACACTATCAAATTTACCAGGGAAGAAATTTACTGTTGGCGGAACGTGGTAGTAAAAAGAACCGACTAGTAGGTTGTTTTGATTGAATTCAATCGGGTCAGAGTAAGTACTACTGGCTTCTAAATTTCCATTTATAAAAATTCTGATTGTCGAAGAAGACCTCGTTGCTGCTACATGGGACCATGTCTCTAGGGGAACAGTTCCGTTAGACTCTAGACTTACCCCCCAACCGGAGGAAGAGTCAGAAGTAGCAGAAAAATATAACTGTTGAGTAGTTGTTATTTGAAAGGACCAGGATCCTGCACCGAAGAATTGCTCGTTAGCTCTGTTTTTAGCAACCAGGGACCTATTTCCACCCCCTTGATTGTAGACCCAGCATTCTACTGTAAAGTCATTCTGGTCGAAATCAAAGAACCTGTTATTGGGTACAGAGAGATAGCTACTCCCATCCAGGCTAATAGACCCTGATCCAAATTTTGTGATATTTGTGTCTACGACAGGGTTTCCCGAGGTCAGTATTTGTCTGTCAGCTCGACTTTTATCCACAAATGAGCCATTCTCTACTTGTAAGAGCAGAGAAACGTTACTCAGGTAAGGGTCTCCTGACTCGTAGTTAGAAGTTAATTGAAATCCCATTTATTTTGCCAGGTTTAAGATTAATATTGTCCCTGTGGATAAGCGGAATCAGGAGTTGAAAAAGAGTCTGTGTATCTGCATACCCCGTTAGTTATCCGGAGATCTTCTATATTTCCTGTAAATAAGTTAACAATTGGAGGGACGTGGTAGTATAATGCCGCCACGAGTAGAGGATTGTTATTAAATTCAACTGATCCTGAAAAGGTTCCAGTAGTTTCTAAGTTGCCATTAATAAATGTTCTGACTGTAGAACCCGATCTCGTAGCAGCTACATGAGACCAGGTATTAAGAGGGATACTGTTGGTCGAAAGAGACTCTGTTTCCCACCCGTTGTTAGTAGAATCACTTGTCAAACCAAAATATAATCTCTGTTCGAACGAAATCCTCATGGTAAACGACCCTGCACCGTAAAAGGGTTCATTTGCCCTGTTTTTTGCAACAAATTCTCTGTTATCGCCTCCCCCATTATATACCCACATTTCTATGGTAAAATCATTGTCTTTGAAGTCAAAGATTCCTCTGCTTGGGATAGACAAATAGTTGCTGCCATTAAAGTATATGGACCCTGGACTGTATTTTTTAATGCTCGTATCTACAATAGGGTTGTTGTTGAGGATAATCTGGTTATCCGCTCTGCTATCATCAACAATGTTTACTCCGTCTGTTCTAAGCAAAAGGGATACATTGCTCAGATATGGGTCTCCTTTGACGTAGGATGAGGTGATTTGAAATCCCATGGTGTTAAGATTTGGCTACGGTAAGAAGATCGCCTTCGGCGTTGTAAGTAAGAGATACGGTGGCTACTGTCGAACCGGAACTCTTGTAGACGATAGTGGTTACTCGACCGGCCGTATAGGTCAGCTCGACTGAGTCGTGAGCAGGGATACCCAGGCCGGATATGATGATAGGAAGGGCAGACAGGGAGGGTGATGTTACGTTTCCACTGGCATCGGCAATCTGAATGACTTGGAATGTTTTTCCTCCGGCTACATTGATAGCCTCGTCATTTACTTGGCCGGGGTTATCGTAATATGCCATGGGCGTGTTAACTTGTCTAAATAGCTTTCAACAACTATAGAGTAATGCGCCTAAAGGCACGAACTGATAAATAACCTGCATTAGTTCCATTAAGATTATAACCTCCACTTTGAAAATATGCTGCCCATATGGGATAAGAATTACTCTCTTGGCTAGAAGTCCAGTACCCCTCAGCCTTAAAGGACTCTGAACCGCCCAGAATAAACTCTGGTACATAGGTTCTAGGTGGATCTAGACGAACATAATTGGAATACCTTCTTGGTACAGAGTATGGGTTAACACCTTGACCAGAATCGAAGCCAAATGTGGGTTTTAAGTTAATATACACAGACAGCATCTCATAAAGAGAAGGCAAGTACCAGTCCGTAAAGCCACCAATGCTAAGGTTTACACAAAACTGGGCGGCTGGGTGACTAGAAATTCCTGCGTCCACCATTGCTAGTGTGTTAGACACACCGTCAATAAGGCTTTTTGTGTTGGGAGTTTGAGTATCTGAGGTTTTCCAGGATACAGGAGATGACAATTCCCCGGTTGCTTTAGGGGATACGATGAGGGCGTGGGTAGGTATACTATTCGCAGTCCAGCTAATGAATCCCCCTACAAACCCTCCTCCATAGGGGGTTCCAATTGGGACTCCGTCTAGACTTTTAATCCCTGGTGTGATAGTCCAACTCATATCGCA
>Ga0070752_1001103_pt1 | contig 19721 bp, 22 predicted proteins | sample VirMetDEL_Aug_30_FD_77440 | JGI IMG/M metagenome (GOLD analysis project Ga0070752, IMG submission 77440) | Aqueous microbial communities from the Delaware River and Bay under freshwater to marine salinity gradient to study organic matter... | ecosystem: Environmental > Aquatic > Marine > Coastal...
GCAATGTTGCATGATGGTTGCAACCCCACAGAAGGGGCTAAGAGACTAGGTAGGAACAAGGCATGGGCATATATAACCCTTAATAAGCCTCATGTTGTAGAGTATAGACAACAGTTAGCAATGAGTTGTTTGGGTTGGGACGCAACACAAGCACTAGCAACTATGAGAGACTTGCTGAGTAGTAAGTCAGCACACGTAAGGTTAGAAGCCTCTAGGGATTTAATGGACAGAGCTGGACTAAGGGTTGACGCACCTAAGGTTGCGAACACAGCAGTACAGATTAACTTCAATGTTGATTAGGGGTCCCATGGATAGATTGCGTATATATAACAGTGCCTTAAAATATAGGATCGCTACTCTATAACGGGTAAAACACACTCATGATTTATTGTGAAAAGACAAACTCTCAAAAAAAATTTTATATAAATAAAGCCAAAAACACAAGGAGATAAATATGGGTGGTAGTTCAGATTCAGGTCCATCAGATGCAGACTTTGGAAGGGCTCATGGTGGTGCAGTAGGAAAAGGTCCTAATTCAAACACAGGTAGAGATAGCAGAAATGCTAGAGCCAAAAGCAGAAAAAATACTTTTCAAAATTACCAAAAGCAAAGAGATGCTGCTAAAAAAGGTATTGATGTAACTATAACTTCAAAAGAAGCAAATGCAGTAAGAGGCAATGCAAGTATTGCTATGGACTTTGATAGGAAAGCTAAAGAGTCTAAAGTCAATATTCCTGGGACAACAGGTATAGCATTAAACACAGTACAAAGTATAAATTACAGTAACATTGCTGCAGGACTCAGAGGTGGTGGTTATGCCGTAACTAATTCTAAAGATGGTAGTGTTCAAGGTGTTGTTAATGACGGGAGATATTCAGGTAACTTAGGCTTTAGTCCTATAGGTAGATCAAAAGGTGCAAATTTTAATACTGCGACTAACCAGTATTCAGTAGATCAAGCACAAGAACCTTCTGGAGAAAATGACAGTCAGCAGACTAATAACACACCTAGTAGGACACAAACTACGGCAATAGATAAAACAGATAGCACAACATCATTGAGTACGGCATCTAGGAGAGCTTTAATATCTGGTGGTGGTGGTGGAGCTTCTAGAAGAAATCTCATATGAAGTTAGACTATAAACCCCCAGGGAATGTAGCCAAGGCATTTATGAAAGACGGATCATTTGTTCGTGGTATCAGAGGTCCAGTTGGCAGTGGTAAGTCCGTTACTTGTTGCATGGAGATAATGAGAAAAGCAGTTGCTCAAAAGCCAAATGAACAAGGTGTTAGACGAAGCCGTTGGGCAGTTATAAGAAACACAAATCCTCAGTTAAAAACAACTACTATTAAAACATGGAGAGATTGGTTTGATGATGATCTAGGTCGGTTTGTCTGGTCGCCTCCTTTTACCCATAATATATGTTTTGCCTTGGGAGATAAAACCACTGTGGAACTAGAAGTCATATTCTTGGCTTTGGATAAGACTGAAGATGTAAAAAAGTTATTATCTCTTGAACTAACGGGGGTGTGGGTCAATGAGGCTAGGGAGATCAATAAAAATATTGTTGATGCTTGTACTATGCGTGTTGGTAGATTTCCTTCAATGCGTGAAGGTGGTCCAACTTGGTATGGTGTTATTATGGACACAAATGCTCCAAGTGAAGATCACTGGTGGGGCATTGTAGCTGGTGAAGTTCCTGTACCTGAGTATATGACAACAGAAGAACGATTACTAATGGTTAAGCCTGATGACTGGAATTTCTTCTCTCAACCTGGGGCAATGATTGAATCTAAAGATGAGCATGGTAACTTAGCTGGTTATGATCCTAATTTAAAATCAGAAAACAGAGAAAACCTACAAGATCAATATTATGACAAGATTATATTAGGTAAAGCTCCTTCTTGGGTAAAAGTATATGTATTAAATCAATATCAGGCATTGATGGACGGCAAACCAGTATATCCTACATTCAGACGAGACACTCATATATCTAAAGACCCTCTAGTTCCAACTGATCAGAGTGACATAATTGTCGGCATAGACTTTGGTCGCTCCCCTTCAGCCGTGTTTTGTCAGCAGTTACACTCTGGTCGTTGGATCATATTCCATGAAATTATTGGTAAGGATATGGGAGCTATAAGGTTTGCTGAAATACTTAAAAGAGAAATATCAAAAAACAAATGGGATAATCTGACTTTCAAGTTTATTGGCGATCCAGCAGGTAATCAAATGGCACAAGTGTCGGAGCATACTCCATTCATGATGTTAAGAGCTGCAGGAATCTCTGCTTATCCAGCTCCTACTAATGATATATCAGTAAGAGTAGAAGCCGTTGAATCTGTCATAAACAGAATGGCTGATGGTCTGCCGTGTCTAACTGTAAGCCCTACTTGCACTAGCTTGATCTCAGGATTTGAAGGTGGTTATCAGTATAAACGTATTTATTATATGGGTACTGAGAGATATGAAGAAAAACCTGATAAAAATCGTTTTTCTCATTGCCATGATGCGTTGCAATATGCGTTTCTTGGTGGAGGTGAAGGCAGAAAAGTCATGCTTGGTCCGAAAACACCTACTTCCCCCACTACTGTTGAGAGGGTAAGTAACCCTTTTGCTAGATTAAAACAACGTAATAGCCGTTTAGGAAGGCAAAGAGCAATATGAAATGGATAATCTGCTTCTGTGAAAGCAAGAATATAGGATTGTGGAAATACTTTACTAAGCATCGTGAAGGTTTTTCCCATGTATATGCCGTTACTTACGATCCTGAACTAGACTTTTGGAAAAAGTTAGAGTTTACAACGACTGGTTTTAACTATGAAGTTTTAACTGGCGAAAAAGCCACACAACTGGTTCTGCAAATGCACATAGCTAACAAGTGTATTGAGTATGAAACCCAAAATGAGCCTATTTACACACCAAGATTAATGTACTGCGTCAGTTTTATTAAACATCTGCTTGGCATCAACAAATTTTGGCTTTTAACCCCCTATCAGTTGTATTGTGAATTGCTAAAACGAAAAGGATCAATCATTTTTGAGTCAAAAGACCTAGAGGAGCCTATTAATGGGAATGTTCAAAACACCTAAACCAGCACCTAATCCTGAGTTAGAAAAACAAAAAGCTGAACAAGCAAAAATAAATAAGCAAGAAGCTGAACGTCAGGCTTTTGAAACCTCTGAAAAGAACAGAAAGATTGCTGGAAATTTGTATGGCAATAAATCCCTTCAAGATGAAGATATGCAAGGTTTTGGTGGGCATAGAACATTATTAACATCTAAAAAAATGGGTAATTACAATGCGTGATGATGTAGGTGGTGATGCTAGTCCAGTCCCAGCTAGTGGTGCAAGCCCTGAACAAGCTGATTATAAAAAGGTTATGGACAGATACAAGAAAGCCAAAGGTAAATGGCAAAATTGGTCTGACATATGGGAAGAAATTTATGACTACGTTTTGCCTCACAGAGAAAGTTTCTTTGGAGAATTCGCTGGGCAAAGACGTACAGAAAACATATATGACGAAACGGCAGTAACTGGTCTCCCTAGATTTGCTTCAAGACTCCAACTTGGCTTTTTTCCTCCAAATGGCAGAGCATTTAAACTAGCACCAGGTCCTGAGTACCCCTCTGATTTAATCTCGAATCAGCTCCTTAAAGAACTTGATGACATCACAGAGTTATTGCATGAGGGATTGCGTAACAGCAACTTTAACTCTGAGTTTCATGAAGGATTACAAGACTTAGGTATTGGTACTATGAATATGCTTGTAGAGTCTGGTCGTTTTGTTGGCGATCTCCATTTTACTGCCGTACCACCAACTAATGTTGCCTTATTATCAGGTGCTATGGATATGGTAACTGACTGGTTTAGATGGAACAATGAATGTGATATTACAGATATAAAGCTTAGATACCCACAAGCTAATTATTCAAGTGAAATGATTAATGCACAAAAACGTGATCCTAGACGTAAGACTAAATTAATTGAAGCTACTATGTATGATAGTGACGATCAGTTTAAAGATGAGTTTACGTATTACTTAATATCAGAAACAGATAAGCACGTATTGTTTAAGAAGAAGCTTGTTGGTCGTGGCAGTCTTCCGTGGTTGACGACTAGATGGTCTAAAAGTGGAATGGAAGTTTGGGGACGAGGTCCAATATTACAAGCCATGCCAGCCATTAAAACTTTGAACCTCACAGTGCAGTTAATACTTGAAAATGCTGAAATGGCTATAGGTGGTGCATATGTCTATGATGACGATGGTGTGTTTAACCCTGATAATATTACTATACAGCCTGGAACTTTTATTCCTAGAAGTCCTGGGAGTTCTCTTGAGTCTTTACAGAGTCCTGCCAGATTTGATGTAGGACAATTAATTTTGGAGGATATGAGAAGAAATGTCAGGAAGGCTCTGTTTATTGATGAACTCGATTCAAGACCAAATGCAAAAACACCATTGTCAGCAACGGAAGTTTCAGAAAGGCTTGCTGACGTGGCAAGAGATATGGGAGCAGTCGCAGGCAGAATGCAAAAAGAATTCCTTCACCCATTGGTTGAAAGAGTTGTGGCTATCTATAAGGAACAAGGTTTACTAGATATACCTAAAGTAGATGGTAGAGAAATAAGGATAGTACCCGTATCGCCATTATTGAGGGCTCAAGATCAGCAAGACGTAGCTGACTTTGTAAGGTTTCAGCAAACAGTCGCAGGTACATTTGGTCCTGAGATAACACCAGCATTATATAATCAGGAAAAGGTTATTAAGTATTTGGCATCTAAGTTTGGTGTCAAAGAAGAACTACTTGCTTCACGGCAAGAAGTACAAGGGAACATTGATATGGCTATGCAGTTAATGCAACAGCAACAACAAGGGACACTTGGAGAATGACAAAGGAGAAAATAAATGCGTCAGTCGATGGTAGGTCATACACTGCTGAAGTTGAAGCTGATCTTAATAGTAAAGCCCATGCTTTATTTGGTTCGGGTGTTGGCAAATCTTTCCTTCAGTATTTGGAAAATATTACAACAAACAACATACACAGTTCGGGATTGGGAATTGAACATCTTGCTCACTTTGAAGGTCAAAGATGGATCGTAGCATTATTAAAACACAGAACAGAAATGGGGCGAAAGAATGGTAGCTAAGAAGATGGGTCTATATGCCAATATTCATGCCAAACGTAAACGTATTGAAAATGGTAGTGGTGAGAAGATGAATAAAAAGAATTCAAAAAATGCACCGACTAATAAAGATTTTAAAGATTCTGAAAAAACTGCGAAGAAGACATGAGTGAAACTTGGCAAAAAAAAGAAGGACAGAATCCTGAAGGTGGACTTAACGCAAAAGGTAGAGCTTCCCTTAAAGCCAAAGGGCAAAATATCAAGCCTCCTGTTTCTGCGAAAGAAGCTAAAAAAAGCCCTAAAAAACAAGCAAGAAGGGAAAGCTTTTGTAAAAGAATGAGTGGTATGAAAAATAAATTAACAAGTAAAAAAACGGCAAATGATCCAAATAGCCGTATTAATTTAGCATTAAAAAAGTGGGACTGTGGAAGTATAACATAATAAGGAGAAACTATGTCTGATGAACAAACAACTGAACAAAGCAATGAAAGCACCAATACGGAAGAAGTCAATATCGAAAGCACCATATCCCAAGACTCTGGGGAGCAGAACGAAGTTGAACGACCAGACTGGTTGCCCCCTAAGTTTGAAACGCCTGAGCAACTGGCTCAATCGTATAAAAACTTGGAAAACAAATTTCATACAAGACGTGATGAGATTAAAAACGAACTTGTGGGAGAGCTTAATGAAGAAGCTCAAGCAGATGTCCCGTTAAGTCCTGGTGATTATTCTGTAGAACTTGAAGATGAAGACGGCAATCCTATTGAGATGAATCAAGATGATCCTATGCTTGGTTGGTTTCGTGATAAAGCACATAGCATTGGTATGACAAATGATGAGTTTGGCGAATTTGTAACTGAGTATACAAATATGCAAGCCACATCAGGTCCTGATTGGAATGAAGAAAGCCAACATTTAGGTGAACATGCAGATAGAAGATTGGAACGTGTAGATACATGGGCTAATTCATCATTGTCTGAAGAAGCTTACAAGACATTTGCTGCAATACCAGCTTCTGCATCTATGGTAAAAGCCTTTGAGGAAATCATGCAGTTAAATGGTCAGCCTAAGTTTAACATGACCTCACCTACTGAGTTCCAAGAAACTGTTACTAAGGCTGATTTACAATCTGCACAACAAGACCCTAAATATTGGCAGAATGGTGGTGATCCTACTTATGTTGCTAAAGTTAGAGCTATGGCAGAACAACTAGCAAGGAAACGTGCATGAGAACAATAAAAAAACCTAAGACTATGGGTGTAAAAAAAGTTAGTCAAAAAAAATCTGTGAAAGAACTTGAGTTAGATTTACAGCAATTAATGGCAGAAGAAGAACAAGGTGTTGGTGGTGTTGGCAATGCTGAAAGGATAAATGCATTAAAAAGAGCTATTCGTAAACTTAAATAACAATTAGTAATGTGAATTAACAAAGTTTCTGTTTTCTGAAAGATTAGAATTGCTAGAAGGCTCGTACAACTTACTTAGAAGCCCATTTATGGAACAACTTCAAGATAGTAGGTAAGCGAACAACCAGAATAGTAGTAAATTTTAACTTTTAATACGGAGGCTTTAATGGCTACACCAAGCATTAGCACTTCCTTTATTGAAGAATTTGAATCTGGCGTTCATATGGCTTACCAAAGAATGGGTTCTAAGCTTAGAAATACAGTTCGTTCAAGAAATGGAGTTAAGAACAAAACTACATTTCAAAAAATCGGTAAAGGTTTTGCGACAACAAAAGCAACTCATGGATCAATCGCACCCATGAACCTTGCACACACTAACGTAAACGTCACATTGGAAGATTACTTTGCTGGAGAATGGGTCGATGATCTAGACCAGTTAAGAATTAACCATGATGAAATGATGGTTGCTCAACAGTCTGGTGCTTATGCACTAGGACGTAAAACTGATGAGTTAATTATTAATCAGTTGACAACAACAACATCTGCACACGATGAAACAACTAATGGAATAACATTAGCTTGGGCTTTAGAATTAATGGAAAAGTTCGGCAATAATGAAGTTCCTGATGATGGTAAAAGATTCTGTGTTGTTGGTTGGGAACAATGGTCTCAGCTTATGGCATTAGATCAATTCTCTAGAGCAGAATATGTTGGAGAAAACGATCTACCTTATCCTAGTGGAATGACTGCCAAAAGATGGTTAGGCTTTATGTGGTTTCCACACTCAGGTCTACTAGGCAAAAACGGATCAGGTGCTGCAGGAACAACTCATAAAGAGTGTTACGCATACCATAGTGATGCCATTGCTCATGCAATCGGTGCTGATATAACCTCAAATATGCAATATCACAACGATAAGGACAGTTACTTTGTATTAAATAAAATGCAACAGAACTCAGTCTTGATCGATGCTGAAGGTGTATTTGAACTAGAACTTAAGAATTAGGAGGTAGACATGGCGTTTGTACAAGCAAATTTAAGTTTGGTTTCCTATTCAGGTAATGGTTTCCATATCTGGCATTATAAAACTGCTGGCGATGCACTCAACACTGTTGATACTGCTGGGTATTTTAATAGCATGGTTAACGAAATGAATGTTGGCGATGTTGTTTTTATCTATGCATCTAATGGTTTTGGAATGTGTACTGTCTTAAGTAACGATGGTTCTGCCATTGATACTGGCGATATAGTTAGCATGACTACGGATAGTAGATAATGGCTAAGAAGCCCACAAAAACTAAGGTGGAGGTGGCTGTAAAAGCTACCTCTACTTCTTCTAAAGGTTACACAAAAACCTTCGGTTCAAAAGTTAAACTAGGAGACAAGGTCAATGCCCAAAGCAAGTGACGGCAAATATTTCCCATACACAAAAGACGGCATAGCTAAATACAAGAAGTATGAAGCTTCCTTAAAACGTAATAACCAAACTATGGGCAAGGACAGAACAGAAAGTCCTTATAACAAGTTACGTTCTGACAACGCACCTAACACATAGAGGTTAATATGTACGCTAAAATGAGAAAGAAAAATAATGTAAGTGGCAAATCATACGCTAATGATGCTCAAGAGTCTCAAGATAGCAAAAAAAATGACATGAACTATTTTAGAAAAGCCAATGCTAAAAACAGAAGAACTCACCCTTATAATGATATGTCAGCTCCTGAAAGAGTTGCCAATATGATTATAGGTGTAGGTCATGGTTTAACCAAAAAGATTATGCAATCTAAAAATATTAAAACAATGGGTAAAAATCTTTACAAGACCAAACCAAAACCTAATGAAATTATGTACGATAAAAAGAAGGGTTTTTACTAATAAATGCCAAATACAGCCAAGACCGATATTGAAGTAGCACAAAGGGCAATGGTTTTAGTAGGCATGGAGCCCCTATCATCATTTACCGATGCAACAGATGAAGCATTGGTTATGAATACAAGCTATGAAGATATTGTTGAAGATTGCCTAGCACAGAATAGCTGGAACTTTGCAACTGGTCAGATTGTTTTATCACGACTAGCTGATACTCCAGTTGATCGATGGGATTCAGCTTATGCACTACCGACAGACCCTGCCGTTATCCAAGTACAAACTATTACAATAGGTGGAGCAGTACAGACTTATGATATCTATGAGAAATACATATACATTAATGCCAGTGAAAACGATGAAGTTGTATTAAATTACATATACAGAGTTGATACTCAATATTGGACACCAGCTTTTACCCTTTGGGTTATATATCGACTTGCATCAGTTTTGGCTTTGTCAGTTACACGAAAAGCAGATATTGCCAAATCATATAGAGAAATGGCAGACCTACAATTTCGTAGAGCCAAGGCTAGAGATGCTCAGCAAGTTACAACGCAACAAGTTGCATTAAGTAGATACCATAGAATTAGATTAGGTTCTGGAATTTTTGCACAGATTGAAGGAACTGCTGAAAGTTGATGGAATGGCGTTATTAAGACAATTTACTACAAATTTTTCATCAGGGGAGTTATCCCCTCTTTTGTCATCTAGGGTAGATGCCGATGCTTATCGTAATGGAGCATATAGACTCCGTAACGTAAGGTTAAAGGCTCAGGGTGGTTGCACTAGGCGACCAGGGCTTAGATACCTTCAGACCCTTGCAAATGAGTCTTATCAGACAGAAGCTTACGTGTATGACGAAGATGAAGCCTATTTACTTCTATTCAGCAATACAAAACTAAGAATTGTAGATATTACTAATCCAACAGTAATATTGCAGACAATAACAAGTTGTCCGTGGGCAACGGCTCAGATTGGATCGTTAGTTGTAAGCCAAAGTGGTGATACAATGTTTGTGACACACCCTAATATGGCTATGCAAAAGATAACCAGAACCAGTTCGACAAACTTCGCTATATCTGCTTATGCCTTTGATGAATCTGCTGGTCTTGGCTTTCAACCTTATTATAAGTTTGCATCAAGTGCCACGACCATAACACCAAGTGCAACAAGTGGATCGGTCACATTAACAGCAAGTGCCGATGCATTTACATCAGCTTATGTAGGTTTTTATATACGTCTTGTAGATTCAGCTTCATTAGTACGTCATGCTAAGATTACGGCTTATACAAATGCGACAACAGTAACGGCTACATTATCAAGTGCATTATCAAATACAAGTGCTATAACAGATTGGCAAGAGCCAGTATTTTCAAGTATACGTGGATATGCAAGAACAGTTACATTTCACGACCAAAGATTAATATTTGGTGGTAGTCGTGATCTGCCTAACTTTTTATTTATGTCAAAGATTGGAGAGTTTACAAACTTTGATGTAGGCACTGGTGCTGATGATAACTCTATTCAGATACAAATAGCTGAAGCACAGGTATCTGAAATCAAGGCTATGAAATCATTTAGATTCTTAACTATATATACTTCAGAGCAAGAATTATATATTCCTACATCTGAGAATAAGCCTTTAACCCCTTCTACTATAACAGTAAAAAAGCAAACTAGCTTTGGATCAGGTACAGTTCAGCCACAAGAGTTTGATGGTGCAGTTGTATTCTTAACGAAGTCAAAAGGTGCTATTCGTGAGTTTATATTTTCTGATATATCACAAGCTTACAACTCGGATTCAATAACACTATTATCAGAACATATTATCGGCACACCAATAGCTATTGAAGCTCAACGTGAATCTTCAGACCAAATGGAAGGTTATCTATACTTACTGAACTCAGATGGTCATATGCCCGTATTTATGTCTATTAGAAAAGAGAAAGTACAAGGCTGGGTTAGATACGATACGACTGGTAACTTTAAGAATATAACCAATGTAAACAGACAGATATATGCAGTTGTAGAACGTACAATTAATAGTGCTACAGTTACTAGTCTAGAGTTGTTCCAGAATAGCTATTACACCGATATGGCATCTCAGCAAACTGCAAGTGCAACGGCTACATGGACTGTTGCTCATTTACCAAATACACAAGTCCAAGTTAGATCAGGTAATTATTCCCTGGGAACATTTACTACAAATGGCAGTGGTCAGCTTACATTAGATCAAGCCGTTACTTCAGTTGAAATAGGTTTGGCTTATACGCCTGAGATAACCACCCTACCCCCTGAGATGCAATTACCAGATGGTGTAAGTGTAGGTCAGAAACGTAGAATAGTAAGAGCCGTCCTTGATTTAGTATCGACACTTAATGTGAAAGCTGGAGGTACAAGAATTCTGTTAAGAAATGTAACAGATGATTTTTCACAAGAACCAACTGCTTTGACACAAAGAAAAGAGGTGTATCTGCTGGGTTGGTCCAAGGAAGGCAGAGTAACGATAACACAAGAGGAGCCATTACCGATGACGTTAAACGGTATATTATTAGAGGTAGAAGTCTAATGGGTGCAGGTGGATATTTAATGGCTGGTGCTATGTCTTTAGCTGCAGCAAGACAACAACAAGGTGCATATGCAAATGATGCTCAAGCATCTTATGAACAAGCTCAAAATGCTGCAATACAAGCCGATCAGGAAGCTATAAACAGAACGGCACAGTTAAGAGAACAACTTGCCTCTATATCAGCATCAAGTGCTGGAGGTGGTGTTTCTGTCGGTGCTGGTGGTTCAATGGCTAATATCAGACGACGTGAAACTAGAGTGGCAAATAATGATGTTAGTGCCATTAAGTACATGGGTACATCAAAGCAAAGACAATTTAAGTTACAAGGCGATGGTAAAAAGAAACAAGGTAAAGCTGCAATGTATTCAGGTTATGCAAATGCAGCTTCATCAGGCACTAAAGCTTACTACGCAACATAAGGAAGTTAAATGGCTATAAAAAGAACCATAGGTAGAAGTAAATTTGTCCAACCAACTGGTATTGCCGTTGATAGTGGTGGACAAGCTATGGCACAAGCTAGTCAAAACATAGCCAATGCTATTACAAACATTACTGAAACAGTAGATAAAAACCAATTAGATACGGCATTATTAGAAGCTGAAAAGCAAGGACTACATGTTGGGAGCGTTTCTAATGAAGACGGTAGTCCAAAACCATTGGATTTGATGACACTTAACTCATCTTTTAATCCTGATATGTTTAATAAGTCTAATCAAAGAAAGGCAAAAGAAAGATTTAAACAACATGCTATAAATGCTTTTGGCTTAAACGTACAAAATCATATTGGAGATTATGCAAATGATACTTTAGAGCAACACAGAGGATCATATGAAAATGGGAAAACTATAGTTGAATCTACTTTAACTTCATATGTAAATGACTGGAAAAGCAAAGTTGCACCTGAAGTATGGAATGAACTACAACCATCAGTAAATAGGATTGTAGGTAGTGCGACAAGAAAAGCTTCTGCAATACATATACAAAATCTTAAAACACAAGCATTAGTTTCAGCAAATAAAGGTCTTATTGGTTTAGCAGACAGAAGAAGTAGTTTTATAGTTGAATCAAATATAGACGACGATGCTGGAGATGGTGCATCAACTAATGAGTTGTTTGCAAAAGAAGAAAAGAAAATCTTTGACATAATTAGAGCTAACTCAAATACAGCTACTGATGCTGAAAAAACAATTAGTGCATATAAAAATTCACTTCAAGTAAATGTAGTAGAAAAATCAGTAACGTCAGCTCACATTGCTAAAGTTCCTCATAGTGAAATATTATCAATGATTAATGATATAGCAGACAACAATGATGACCCTACAATTAACTCTGATGCTATTAGGCAAGCTGGTGAACAAAAGGCTAAAGAGCTTTTCAATATTGTTATTAAGAAAAAGCAAGAAGATAGAGAAGCTTCATTAGATTTATATGAAGACGTACTAAATAAAATAGTGACTGGTGATTTAACAAATATGCCTACGTTATTAGAAATACAAGCACTTGGTATGGATAAAAATCATGAAACAAACGCAATACAAGTTCTTAATGGAAGAACAGTTAATTTAACCAACAAAGTTAATAAAGCCAATAAAGATACTAATTTATTATTGTTAGATGAAATAGCTAACTCAACTCCAAATCAAAAAGAAATTGCTACTGCACAACTTATGCAAAGAATCAAAGAAGGTAAAGTAGGAACGGCAGAACTTATTGCTTTTAGAAAAGTATGGCAAGCACGATATAGCCTTGAAGAAACAGACAGAATAGACACTAACTTTGCACCTTATTTTGCTGAGTTAGAAATCTCATCAAGTTATGCTAACCCACCAAGTTATTTTTATAATAATATAGATAAGTTAAAAAAACTTAATGTTATTGGTGTAAAAATGCCAGGTGGTACGGCTAAACCCAAAATGACAGTTCAGCAATATATTAATAAAGTAGATGCTTATGCTAGAAGATATAATGTTGAAACTGAGAATAGATACAAAGCTATAGAGATAAAAGACAACCACACAAAAGGTGGCTTTGTTGGTGGTCAAGACGTAATAAAACAATTAGAGCTTACTAAAAGCGTTCCTAAAACTATAAGAATTAATGGTGTAAATCAGCCTATAAATATTTTATCTAATGATAAAGATGTAGCAAATGCAAGCCTAGTTAAAGCCGTTAGATTTACAACTGACTATAATACTTTGCACCCTTCTTTAGTAGAGGTTTTTAATCAAATAGGAAACATCAACGATGATGAAATGTTTACTAAGGTTACAATGGCTTATGCAATGTTGTCAGAAAGTTTTAGAGTTAATAACAAGGTTGATGGTAAAATTGGTTTAGTATTAGAAGCTTCTAATATAAATGATTATGCCATTAGTAATGCTAGATCATTTGGTATGGATTTGACAAACAAAATAGCTATACCAAAACCTGAATCAAAACAAAGGATTATATCTAAGTTTGCACCTAATGGTGAAACTGAATATCAAGTATTTGAAAAGGCCTTTAAATCATTTACAAATCAAGATTATATCACAGATTTAATTTTAGCTAACACTCAACTGGGTAATTTATTTTCAGTAATTGATCCCAGCATAAAACTTAACTATGAAAAAACATCTGAAATGAGACAGTTAATTAATGATTACCAAAAACAAAATGGTATGGATAATCTGACAGATGTCATCATGGACGACCCAAGAATGATGACTATGATGAACGATATGTTTTGGGCATACGCATCTAGTGGAGAAGTCACTCCTGATAATAAAGGCATGAACTATGCTATGGGTAAAGTTTTAACAAAATTATTTTCACAAATTGGTATTATGGAAAGCAAAAGTGAAAATGGTAGTACAGTTAAAAGATGGACATTTAATCCTCCTTTAAAACAATTTGAAAGCACAATGCCTACAACACAAACAGATGATGGTGTTTCAGAAGGTTTACCCATACAGCTTAAAAGTGAAGATTTATATAAATATATTCATTATAGCATTAATGGTCAGCCTAATATGTGGAATAGAAATGATGGCTTTAAAGAAGGTCATGAAAAAATGGATTATGAAATTGTACCTAATGAGAACTATGGCAAAACACCTTCATATACAATTTATATAAGAAATGGATATGGTGGTAAGCAAGAAGTTTACAATAATTTTAGATTTGACTGGGCAACATCTCCACAAAACGAAGCTTACAAAAATGCTATTAATACAATAGAAGATAATGATTTTAGAAAATGGGTCTATGGTTTACCAGGAATGAAGGCTCAACAAGTTAGAGCTATTTATAATAGATGGAATTCTAATATGAGTCCTGACTCTATTATTATGGACTTACAAACTTTATATAATCAAGCACAAGCTATACTTCCTTTAGATAAACAAACTCCAATTAACCTTACTCAATATGATGCTGCAAAGAAAAATGCTTTTCTTAAAACCTTAGGATTAGACTTTAGCTTATGGTTAGAAAAATAATGAAAGACTATTTAAAATCTGACTTTATAAAAGACATGAATGAGCCAACGTCTAACAAAAACGTAATGCCTTTTGCAGAAGAATTATTATTTCCAGAAGCACATAGTCCTCATATACCAACTAGTCAAGAAGTTTGGGGAGCATCATTTAGGCAATATGCACCTTATGAATCTTTTAAAAGAGCTATGTTTGACCCTGAATATGAAGAAGAAGAAGGTTATGATTATACAACTGATCCACAACTTAAAAATTATGAAGGTAGTGCTTGGCGTTTTTTAAATAGTGGTAGTCGTGCAGAAACTGCACAAAGAATTAAAAATTTAGATGTAGATTTAGAAGATCAAAATACTTTAGCAAAAACAGAACAATGGGTTCCACAAGTAGTTTCTTCTTTAACTACTCCTACTATTTTGGCTCCATTAGCACCATTAAAAGTATTAAGGTCATCTAGATTAGGTAAACGATTTACTGGTGGTGCATTATTTACATCAGCACTAATAGCACCTGAAGAATTAATGATGGCTAATGAAATAGAAAATAGAACACTAGGTCAGTCAGCCGTTGTTTTAACTGGAGCTGGTTTAATTGGTGGAGCATTAACAGGTATATTAGGCAAATATAGTAATCGTATTTATTATGATAGTGGTAAAGGTGGCGTATTGTGGAGTGAGTCTGTTGACCCAGCAAAAACTGTTAAAACACAAACCAAGTCAAAACCTTTTAATCCAGTTAAAGATGTAACTACAAACACATGGAAACCAGTTGGAGCTAACGTAAGTCCTGAAAGACAAAGACAATCTATGTGGCAATCAATGGACGGAGATGCTTTAAAAGAAACTGGTGTTGGGTTAGAGAAATTACCTTGGAATCCAGTAACAAGATTAACACAAAGTCCTAATCCTATAGTTCGTAAAGTAGTAAGCCAAATGGTTGATTTTGGTGGAATGATACAAAAGAAAGTAGCTGACAATGAAGCTATGACACAATCATTAGAAACTACTTTCAGAACTACATACACACCTAGTCTTGTAAATGTTATGAGAATGATGGACGAACAATATCTAGGTTACAGAAACATTTTAGCTAAAGACGGAGATATTGGCAGATCATTGCAAATGCTCAAACTAAAAGGTAAAGATTTTCTTAATAAAACCAATGGGTTAACGGAATATCAGTTTAGAGAAAGAGTTTCTAATGCATTAAGAAACAATGGAGACGAAATAATAGATGGTGCTACTACATATGTTAATAGTGCAGCTTCTAAGGCTAGAGAACATTTAGACGTCATTAAAAAGCAAGCTACAGAAGTAAAGTTGTTTGAAAGAGGTTTACAAAAACAAATTAAAAGTCTTGAGATTAAAATAGCCAAAGCCAAAGGTGAAACTAAAGTTGCCTTGCAAGCACAGTTAGTAAATGCTCAAAGAAATCTAGCTAAGATACAAGCTAATGGTGTCAATGTTAATACGGCTGATGGGTTTTTACCCAGGATATGGCGTGTTGATAAAATCATGGAAAACTCTGAAGCATTTATTGGTATAGTTAAAAATTGGTCAAGAAACCAATATGGTTTGACAGAAGCACAAGCCAATAAATTTGCAAATGAAATGATAGATCAAGTTACAAGAAGTAAACCTTATTATAACTTAGATGAAGGTTTAGACAGTGTTGATTGGATAACACAAGCATCATCTACAAAAGCAAGAACATTTGAGATACCAGACAGACTAGTTGTAGAGTTTTTAGAAAATGATGTTGAATCTATTTTAAGACATCATACAACGACAATGGGTATGGACATTGAGCTGACAAGAGCTTTTGGTGACGTATCAATGGCAAATGTCATTAAACAAGTCACAGATGAATATGAATTGCTAATAAAACAAGCCCCCACTACTGCTGAGAGGCAAACATTAGCTAAACAATTACAAGATGATTTACGAGATATAAGAGGTTTAAGAGATAGGTTGAGAGGAACTTATGGAGCTTCTAAAGACCCACATGCTTTATCTAGCCGTGCTATCAGAACATTTAAGTCATTTAATATATTAGTAGGCATGGGAAGTGCCGTAGTTAGTTCTGTTCCTGATGTAGCAAGATCGGTAATGGTTGAAGGTTTTAAGCAAGTTAATGATAAAGGTTTAAAACATTTTTTTAAAAATGCACGAACAACAATAAAACAATTATCTAAAAAAGAATTAAATCAAGCTGGTATATCAGCAGATGCCTATTTAGGATTACGATCTGCACAGTTTACTGATGTTGGAGATATGTTTGGCAGTCGATTTGCTTGGGAAAGAAACATGAACCAAAGTGTAGGTGTTTTCTTTATGCTGAATGGTCTTAACTATTGGAATCAGTTTATGAAAGAGTTTGCTGGTAATGTAAGTATGCTTCGCATGACAGAAAATATTATGAAAGATTGGAATGCTATATCTACAAGAGACCAAGAAAAGTTTCTAGCAAATGGTATAGATCAGCAAATGCATTCACGAATGAGATTGCAAATGAACCAACACGCAAAACAAGAAGATGGCGAATGGTTACCTGAAACCGATTTATGGACAGATGGTAATGCTAGATTAAGTTTTAGAAATGCTCTTAATCAAACAGTTGAAAGAACTATTATAACCCCAGGAGCTGGTGACAGAGCTTTATGGACATCTACAGAACTTGGGTCAATGATGACTCAGTTTAAAGGTTATGGTCAAGGCTCAATGGTACGTTTGCTAACTGCTGGTATGCAAGAAAAAGATGCTGCTTTTTGGCAAGGTGCATTAATGCTTGTAGGATTAGCTGCAATAGTTAATGAAATTAAAAATGTTCAGTATGGTATTGATGACAGTAAAGATACTTACAATGATAAACTAATAAATGCAGTAGATCGAAGTGGTATGCTTGGTTGGTTTACAGATGTTAACAACAGTTTAGAAAAAATATCAGATTATAAATTAGGCATGAGACCAATGTTTGGTAGTGCAACAGAAAAGCCAATACCTAGTGGAGCAAAGTTTGGTGCTATTTTTGGTCCTACTGCAAGCAATTTGTCTACTGGTGGAGCAGTTGCAAGTGACATTATAAGAATGGAAGCAGATCATAACACGGCAAAGTCTGCACGTTTTATAACTCCTGGGGGAAACTTGTTTTGGGCAGACCCTATAATGGACGGGATTTTTAATAGTGATGTGAATTAACAAGAAGGTGCAATATGAGTAAAGGTATATATTATGGCTACTATTTCTATTGCAGACAACGATGCACGAATACAACACGATATAGGCTCTAGTGGTAACACTGCTGGAGTTACACCCTTCCCTATTGATTTTCCATTTTTTAATCTTGATGATATTGATGTAACCATTACAAATAGTTCAGGTGTTGATACTGTTATATCTAGAGGAACAGGAGCAAACACTTTTTCTGTATCAGGCACTGCCGTAGATGATGGTTTCTCTGGTGGTAATGTAATATTAAATACTCAATATACTAGTTCCACAGTTACAATATCTAGAGATATAGAAATATCACGAACAAGTGACTTTGCTACATCGGGACCTTTTAACATATCAAGTTTAAATACTGATTTAGATAAAATCTATGCAGTCATGCAACAACTTGAAACTAACAATGCAAGAGCATTAAGTCTGCCAACTACTGATACGTTAACGTCAATAACATTACCAACAAACACATCTCGTAGAGGTAAGTATTTGGCTTTTAATGCTTCAACTGGTGATGCTGAAGTTGGAGGTAGTGTAGCTGATACGGGTACAGTTGCAACAATATCAGCTAATATTACTACAGTAGCAAGTATACAAGCTGACGTTACAACAGTTGCTCATCTACAAGATGGTACAACGGCAACAAATGCTATTAGTACACTAGCTACTAAGGCAGGCGATATTACTACAGTAGCTGGTCAAGTTACTAACATGAATAACATAACAAGTAATTTATCAGCCGTACAAAATGCTAGTGCCAATGCTACACTTGCAGAGAATTATGCAGTCAAGGTTGATGGTGCAGTTGAGTCCTCAAAGTATTCATCTAAAGCATGGGCGATTGGTGGTACTGGTGTAACAGATACAGCAGGGTCAGGTTCAGCAAAGTCTTGGGCAGTTGAAGCAGATGCAGTAGATGGCACAGAACATTCAGCAAAATCATACGCTATAAGTGGTAGTGCAATATCAGCAGGATCTGCAAAACAATGGGCGTTAGGTGGTGGATCAGGGTTTACAACATCAACGGCTGTATCAGGTGGATTATATTCAGCTAAGTATTATGCCGAACAAGCACAAGCTTCAAAGACAGAGTTCTCTAACGTATACCAAGGAGCATTATCTTCTGATCCATCAGGGGGAACTGTATCAGCAGGCGATTTATATTTTAATACAAGCACAACAAAACTGAAATATTACAATGGCTCAAGTTGGGCAAACATAGAAGCTACAGATACAAGTTCTTTTGCAAGTAATGGATTTGCAGTGGCAATGGCTATAGCTTTATAGGAGTAGAATATGGCACAAAATTTTAAACAAATAAAAATGAGGAACATTGGTACTAGTGCCACAGACATTCCTGATGGAGCAAACTTTCCTAGTGGTTTCCATACTCTGATAGGCTTAAACTTAGCTAACACAACAGCCAACGCCATAACAGTTTCTGTATATATAACGAACACAAATAATTATTACATAATTAAAAATATGACAATTCCAAGTGGATCAGCTTTTACACATGATTCAAAGATTGTTTTGTTAAGTGGCGATAGGTTGTTCTTTGTAAGTGATACAGCAACATCATTAGACGTTATTGCAAGTTATGTAGAAAACATTAGTACATAGGATTTGATATGCCTTTTATTGGAAACACACCTGACGTAAACTTCACAAGCTTTGCAAAGCAAGACTTAACTGGTGTTACTGGTAGCCCTGCTAAAAGAGGATATACCCTAACTCATGCAGTAGCCAATGCCAATGAGATTGAAGTCTTTGTTAACAACGTAAGACAAGAGCCAACAGAATCTTATACAGTTAATGGTACTGGATTGACTATGACTGGTGATGTTGAAACTTCAGATGACTTTTACATTATCTACTTAGGCAAAGCTATTCAAACAACTGTTCCACCTGATGGCTCAGTCAGCACAGCCAAGATAGCAGATGATGCAGTTAACTTAACATCAAAGGTTACTGGTGTATTGCCAGTTGCTAATGGTGGTACTGGTCATAATGCTGTTATAGCTTTTGCTTGTAAAGCCAACAAGACTTCATCA
>Ga0070752_1001114_pt1 | contig 19582 bp, 23 predicted proteins | sample VirMetDEL_Aug_30_FD_77440 | JGI IMG/M metagenome (GOLD analysis project Ga0070752, IMG submission 77440) | Aqueous microbial communities from the Delaware River and Bay under freshwater to marine salinity gradient to study organic matter... | ecosystem: Environmental > Aquatic > Marine > Coastal...
AACCTCGAGGTCGAAGCCGGATATCGCGTTGAACTTCATCGGCGAGCTCATCAGGCGCATCTTGCGCACGCCGAGGTCACGCAGAATCTGCGAACCAGCGCCCACGGTGCTGTAGGTCGCCGGATTGGCCGGTTGCTGGCGGCTGATCAGCGCCAGCAGCTCCGGCCCGGTCAGCGGATTACCCAGCAGCAGCACCACGCCGCTACCGGCCTTGGCCACCTCGGCCATGGCGGTGCGCATGCTCCAGCGCCCAGGCTGATTGACCAGGAACAGGTCGCGCAGCGGGTCCATGTTGTGCACCCGCACCAGGGTCGGCTCTTCGGCGCAGATGGTGCCCAGGGTCAGGGCCATGTGCGCCGTGTTCTCCACACCATCGCGGTAGGTCACCAGGTTGAACTGACCCAGCTCGGTGTCCAGCGGCTGCTCGCTGATGCGCTCGACGGTGCGTTCGTGGATCAGGCGATAGTGGATCAGGTCGGCGATGGTGCCGATCTTCAGGCCATGCTGTTCGGCGAACTTCTCCAGCTCCGGACGGCGGGCCATGGTGCCGTCGTCGTTCATGATCTCGCAGATCACCCCGCTCGGCTCGAAACCGCCCATGCGCGCCAGGTCGCAGGCTGCCTCGGTATGGCCGGCACGCGCCAGCACGCCACCGGGCTGGGCCATCAGCGGGAAGATGTGACCGGGGCTGACGATGTCCTCGGCTACCGCATTGCGCCCTACGGCAGCCTGCACGGTACGCGCGCGGTCGGCGGCGGAGATGCCGGTGGTCACGCCCTCGGCCGCCTCGATGGAGACGGTGAACTTGGTGCCGAAGCCGGAGCCATTGCGCGGCGCCATCAGCGGCAGCTTGAGCAGCTCGCAGCGCTCGCGGGTCATCGGCATGCAGATCAGGCCACGGGCGAAGCGGGCCATGAAGTTGATGTGCTCGGCGGTGACGCATTCGGAGGCGATGATGATGTCGCCTTCGTTCTCACGGTCCTCGTCATCCATGAGGATGACCATCTTGCCGGCGCGGATGTCTTCGATCAGTTCTTCAGCGGTGTTGAGCGCCATCGGGGCGTCTCCTCAATTCTTCAGGTAGCCGTGTTCGGCAAGAAAGCTCTCGGTGAGGCCCGAAGCCTTGGATTCGGCGGCCTTGTCACCGAGCAACAGACGCTCCAGATAACGGGCCAGCAGATCGACCTCGAGGTTGACCTTACGCCCTGCCTGGTAGTCGACCATGATGGTCTCGGCAAGGGTATGGGGAACGATGGTCAGCTCGAACTCGGCGCCATCCACCGCGTTGACGGTCAGGCTGGTGCCATCGACGGTGATCGACCCCTTGTGCGCAATGTACTTGGCCAACTCGCGCGGGGCGCGCACCTTGAACTGCACGGCACGGGCGTTATCGGCGCGCGAAACGATTTCGCCGACGCCGTCGACGTGACCGCTGACCAGGTGCCCGCCAAGGCGGCTGGTCGGCGTCAGGGCCTTTTCCAGATTCACGGCGCTGCCAGGCTTGAGGTCGACGAAGGCGGTGCGCGCCAGCGTCTCGCGGCTGACGTCGGCCCAGAAGCCGTCGCCGGGCAGCTCAACTGCGGTCAGGCAGATGCCGTTGACGGCGATACTGTCACCGAGCTTGACGTCACCCAGATCGAGTTTGCCGGTGGCCACGTAGACACGCACATCGCCGCCTTTGGGCGTCATGGCGCGGATACTGCCAATAGCTTCGATTATGCCGGTGAACATACGCCCTCCGGTTTCACGTTGAAGATGGTGCTGAACAGCATGGACGAACTCCTGTTTTGGTCAAAAACAGGGCAAATGCCGATCGATAGGGATTTCACAGGCTGGCATAGACCGCCCGGGGAGGGAATCCCGCTCTCTCTTTATCCGGACTATACCGTCGGCCCCGGAATCACACCGGGTCTGCTTGACCTCGCATGGCAGATGCCATGGCGAGCGCTCGCGGGCTAGGCTCTGCGAACCATCACCGCCGGTGGGGAATTGCACCCCGCCCTGAGAACGTTGCGGCCCTCAAAGGGCCGCGTGGCGTTTTACCATATTTATTATCGCGGCGCATGCTGCCGGCACCGGCCGTTTGCGGCGAGGTCGCGCATACCCATGCGCGTGCCGGATCTCGGCGGCGTTGCGCTTCATTCGCGATCCTCGCGGCTGCGGCGCCAGCCCCTTTCGCGGATAGATCCGCGCCTACCGACCATGCTGGCTAGCTGCGCGCCTTGGGCACCGCCGTGATCTGCCAGTCGTCGCCCACCGCGCGAATATCGAGAATCTGCAACTCTGGCGCCTCGGCCATGCGGTTGAGCGGCAGGTCGAGCAGCGCCCGCGCGCTGGACCCCAGCAGCTTCGGCGCCATGAAGATTCGGTACTCGTCCACCAACCCTGCACGCGCGAAAGCGCCGGCCAGACGCGGCCCAGCCTCCACCAGCACCTCGTTGACGCCACGACTGGCGAGTTCCAGCAACAGCTTGCGCAGGTCGACATGACCATTGCTGCCCGGCACCGCGAGCAGCTCATGGCCGTCTTCCTGGTAGCGATCACGGGCGGTAGCCGCCGCACAGGTCGCCACCAGCGCGGGGCCGACCTGGAAAAAAGTCTTGCTCAAGGGCACGCGCAGACGCCCATCGACCAGCACCCGCAACGGCGGCCGGCGCTGCGCCAGCTCGGTCATCTCGGCGCCGAGGCCCAGTTCGTCGGCGCGTACGGTCAGTCGCGCATCGTCGGCCAGCACGGTATCGGCGCCGCTGAGCACCACGCTGGCCTGCGCGCGCAGACGCTGGACCTCGGCGCGCGCCGCCGGCCCGGTGATCCACTGGCTTTCGCCACTGGCCATGGCCGTGCGGCCATCCAGGCTCATCGCCAGTTTGACCCGCACGAACGGCAGCCCATGCTCCATGCGCTTGATGAACCCGGCGTTGAGTGCGCGTGCCTCGCTTTCCAGCACGCCACTGGCGACCTCGATACCGGCCTGAGCCAGACGCAGCAAACCGCTGCCGGCCACCTGCGGATTGGGATCCTGCATCGCCGCGACCACCCGGCTGACACCCGCGGCAACCAATGCATCGGCGCAGGGCGGTGTACGCCCATGATGGCTGCAGGGCTCCAGCGTCACGTAGGCGGTGGCGCCTCGCGCCTTGTCACCAGCCTGGCGCAGGGCATGAACCTCGGCATGCGGCTCGCCGGCACGGGCATGCCAGCCCTCCCCGACGATCTGCCCATCGCGCACGATGACGCAGCCGACACGCGGATTGGGATGAGTGGAGTACAGGCCTTTGCGCGCCAGTCGCAAGGCGCGCGCCATGAACAAATGATCGCGCTCGCTCATCGGCTTTTCGACGGCTCGCGGGCCAGACGTTCGATTTCCTCGCGGAACTCGTTGAGATCCTGGAAGCGCCGGTAGACCGAGGCGAAACGGATGTAGGCCACCTCGTCGAGCTTGCTCAGTTCAGTCATCACCAACTCGCCCAGCACCAGCGACTTCACCTCGCGCTCGCCCGTGGCCCGCAGCTGCTGCTTGATGCGGGCGATGGCCTCTTCGAGGCGCTCGACACTCACCGGGCGCTTCTCCAGCGCGCGCTGCATGCCCGCACGCAGCTTCTCTTCGTCGAAGGGCTGACGGCTGCCGTCCTGCTTGATCAGGCGCGGCATCACCAGCTCGGCGGTTTCGAAGGTGGTGAAACGCTCACCGCAGGCCACGCATTCGCGGCGGCGACGGACCTGGTCGCCCTCGGCGACCAGACGGGAATCGATGACCTTGGTGTCGTTGGCGGCGCAGAAGGGACAATGCATGGCAGGCGCGGGCCTTTGGCGGCAAAGGCTCCATGGTAGCGCATAGCAGGCCGTTGAAAAACGTGGGCGAGGCAGCAAGACAAATTAAGCTATGGGGACGCACCTCCAAGAGCAGAACCTGTCATGAACCGATCCCTGCACCTCCTCCCCTTCGCCCTGAGCGGCCTGCTCGTGGCCTGCGCCAGCGCGCCAGAAACCACCCCGCCAGAGACGCCTGCACCGGCAATGAGTGAAGCCAAGGCAGCCGCCGTGCAGCAGCCCGGCCTGCGTGGCGAATTGCTCGGCGTCGCGCCAGGTGCCGATGTCGACCTGGCCCTGCTCGGCGTTGACATGCGCGGCCGCCCGCGCGCGCTGCTTGGCCAGGTTCATCTGCGTGGCGATGGCGAACCGCTGTCGTTTCATCTGCCAGTGCAAACCCTGGCCGCACCGCAGGACCTGCGCCTGGAGCTGCGCGGCCGCGTCAGCCATTCCGGGCGCCTGGTGCAACGCCTGCCGGCGCGCACCATCGCCGAGCTGACCGATCAGGACCTCGGCGCCCTGCACCTGGTGCCGGCACCATGATCCCTCCGGCCCATCTGCAGCAGGCGCTGCACGAACTGCTCGGCGACGCCCGCCTGGTCGCCGAAAAGCTGCCCGGCAGCGACATCGCCCTGTGGCTGATCGATGCCAGCAACATGGATCGCGCGTTCAACCCCGAGGAAACCCGGCGCATCCTCGAAGAGCCACCGTACTGGTGCTTCTGCTGGGCCAGCGGCCTGGTGCTGGCGCGCTGGCTGGCCGAGCGCCCCGAATGGGTACGCGACAAGCGGGTGCTGGATTTCGGTGCGGGCTCCGGCGTGGCCGCCATTGCCGCCGCCAAGGCCGGCGCGGCAGAAGTAGTGGCCTGCGACCTCGACCCGCTGGCGCTGAGCGCCTGCCGCGCTAATGCCGAGCTCAACGGCGTGACGCTGAACTACTCGGAGGATTTCTTCACCGAAGCGGATCGTTATGACCTGATCCTGGTCGCCGACGTGCTTTATGATCGCGCCAACCTGCCGCTGCTCGATCATTTCCTCAGTCGCGGACGCCAGGCCCTGGTGGCCGATTCACGGGTGAAGGATTTCCAGCATCCGCTCTACCAGCGCCTGGCGCTGCTGGACGGCTGCACCTGGCCGGACCTGGCCGAGCCCGCGCAATTTCGCGAAGTCAGCCTGTATCACGCCGCGCGCCCCTTGTAACCGCACGACGCTGCCCGCATTAATAGTCCATTGCCCTGCTTTTCGAGACCGACCATGAGCGACTCCCCCTACATCTTCGACATCTCCGGCACCGCCAACTTCGAGCAACTGGTGATCGAGAACTCCTTCCACAAACCGGTGCTGGTGGACTTCTGGGCCGAATGGTGCGCGCCGTGCAAGGCGCTGATGCCGATGCTGGCGAAGATCACCGAGGAATATGCCGGCGAGCTGTTGCTGGCCAAGGTCAACTGCGATATCGAGCAGGATATCGTCATGCGTTTCGGCATTCGCAGCCTGCCCACCGTGGTGCTGTTCAAGGACGGCCAGCCGGTGGACGGTTTTGCCGGCGCACAGCCGGAAGCGGCGATCCGCGAAATGCTCAAGCCCCACGTTGCCGAACCGGCGCCTGTCGCTGCTGACCCGATGGAGGCCGCCCAGGCGCTGTTCGCCGAAGGTCGCTTCGCTGAAACCGAAGCCCTGCTCAAGCAGGTGCTGACGGAAGACAACGAGAACGCCGCCGCACTGATCCTCTACGCGCGCTGCCTGGCCGAGCGCGGCGAACTGGGCGAAGCGGAAGCCGTACTCAACGCGGTCAAGGGTGACGAGCACAAGCAGGCACTGGCCGGCGCCAAGGCGCAGCTGACCTTCCTGCGCCAGGCCGCCGACCTGCCGGAAGTGGCCTCGCTCAAGAGCCGCCTGGCACAGAATGCCGAGGATGACGAAGCGCTGTATCAGCTGGCCGTACAGCAACTGGCGCGCCAGCAGTACGAAGCGGCGCTGGACGGTCTGCTCAAGTTGTTCGTGCGTAACCGCAGCTACAATGAAGGCCTGCCGCACAAGACCCTGCTGCAGGTGTTCGACCTCCTCGGCGGCGACCACCCGCTGGTCACCACCTATCGCCGCAAGCTGTATCAGGCGATCTACTGATCTCTCGGGTCTACATAGCGCTCGCCGTGAAGGTGCACCATGCGCACCGCCGATCACAGCGCTAGTGTGTGCAGCCTGGGCGACTACTCCTGCCAGTGATAGATCGGCGCATCCGCGCCGGTTTCCATGCGAATCTGCTCGCAATGACGCAGACGTACCAGCAAGCGCTTACCGGCAGCCTCCCCGCCAGCCAGAGCGGCCAGTTGCGTCATTAGCCGCGGCCCTTCGACCTGGCCGGCATCGCGCACCAATTGCAGCGCGGTCTGCCACAGCGCGTCGCCCGTATCGGCAGTAGCGCCGGGCGCTGCCGCCGCGCTGGGTGTCGGCGTAGCGACCACGTGCTGCGCCAGTTGCGCCCAGTCCTCAGCGTCCAGCTCCAGCGTCAGATCCACCGGCCAGTCGCCAATGCGCCCACGTATTCGCATCATGTTCAGCCTCCAGTCAGGAAACTGCATGCTCCCACGCTCCCTGTGTGCTGGCCAGCCCAGCATAAAAGTTGTTATAACGTAACAAGAAACAACACTCATGCCGGAGACCTCCATGCGCCATCTGCTGCTCGCCCTACCCTTCGCCCTGCTCCCCCTGGCCGCTGCCCAGGCCCATGACGACCATGACCATGAACACGGCAGTCTCGGCGCGCACGAGCACGGCGTGGCCAGCCTCAACGTGGCGCTCGACGGCCAGACCCTGGAACTGCAGATCGACAGCCCGGCGATGAACTTCGTTGGCTTCGAGCACGCTGCCAAGAGCGATGCCGACAAAGCCAAGGTGGCCGCCGCCAAAGCCGAGCTGGAAAAACCCATCGAGTTGTTCGGCCTGGCCGCTGGCGCCTGCCAGGTGACCAAGCAGGAGCTGGACAGCCCGCTGTTCGGCGACCACGATCACCACGAGGACGAAGCGCATGAGCATGAGCATGAGCACGCTGACGCCGACGAGCACGAGCACGAGCACAGCGATATCGAAGCCAGCTATGAGCTCTCCTGCAAGCAGGCCGACGCCCTCAAGGAACTGGATCTGAGCGAGCTGTTCAAACGCTTCCCCGCCACGCACAAGGTCAATGTGCAACTGATCGGCCCGAGCGGCCAGCAGGGCGCGGAACTGACTGCAGCCCAGCCGCGTCTGTCGTTCTGATGCTGTAGGGTGGATCGGGGCGCGTAGCTGACGTGCCCCGCATCCACCCTACTCGCTTTGTGGGAGAACCAGGTGGCGACTCGCTTTGGCTGCGAATGCAAGCTCACCGCTAAAGCGCCTCCCACAAAACCTTCTCCGGCGGTATTAACGCCATCCGTGAGTTAGGCTCAGACAATCAGGCCTCCCTGCGCGGCTTTTCTTGAACGACCACTCGAAGAAACCATGACCCAAGCTCTGATCGAACTCGCCGATCTCGGTTTCGCCTGGCCCGGCCAGGCGCAGCTGCTGGATATTCCCACCTTCACCCTGGCACGCGGTGAAACCCTGTTTCTCAAAGGCCCCAGCGGCAGCGGCAAGACCACCCTGCTCGGCCTGCTCGGCGGCGTGCAGCGGGCGCAAAGCGGCCATATCCGCCTGCTCGGCCAGGACCTGGGCCAGCTCTCCGCCGGTGCCCGCGACCGTTTCCGCGTCGATCACACCGGCTACATCTTCCAGCAGTTCAACCTGCTGCCGTTTCTTTCCGTGCGCGAGAACGTCGAGCTGCCCTGCCGCTTCTCGCGCCTGCGTGCAGACCGTGCGCGCCAGCGCCATGGCAGCGTCGATGCCGCCGCCGCCGCACTGCTCGATCACCTCGGCCTGCGCGCCGACCTGCTCGGCCGCCGTGCCGACGAGCTGTCCATCGGCCAGCAGCAACGCGTCGCCGCCGCGCGCGCACTGATCGGCCAGCCAGAGCTGGTGATCGCCGACGAACCCACATCGGCACTGGACTACGACGCCCGCGAAGCCTTCCTGCAATTGCTCTTCGCCGAATGCCGCGCCGCCGGTGCCAGCCTGCTGTTCGTCAGCCACGACCAGAGTCTGGCTCCGCTGTTCGACCGCAACCTGTCGCTGGCCGAACTCAACCGCGCCGCCAAACCCGTCGAGGTCTGAGATGCACCTTTTACGCATAGCCCTGGCCAGCCTGGCCAACCGTCGCTTCACCGCCCTGCTCACGGTGTTCGCCATCGCCCTCTCGGTCTGCCTGCTGCTTGCCGTGGAACGTGTGCGTACCGAGGCGCGCGCCAGCTTCGCCAATACCATCAGCGGCACCGACCTGATCGTCGGCGCCCGCTCCGGCAGCGTGAACCTGCTGTTGTACTCGGTGTTCCGCATCGGCAATGCCACCAACAACATCCGCTGGGACAGCTTCGAGCACTTCGCCAACCACCGTCAGGTGAAGTGGGCCATTCCCATTTCCCTCGGCGACTCGCACCGCGGCTACCGGGTGATGGGCACCAGCACCGCCTACTTCGAGCACTACCGCTACGCCCGTGGCCAGGCGCTCAAGCTGGCTCAGGGTCGTGAATTTTCCGACGATCCTTTCGACGTGGTGCTGGGGGCAGAAGTGGCGCAGGCGCTGGGCTACAGCCTCGGCGATAAGATCGTTCTGGCGCACGGTGTCGCCACCATCAGCCTGGTCAAGCACGACGACAAGCCCTTCACCGTGGTCGGCATCCTCGAACGCACCGGCACACCAGTCGACCGTACGCTGCACATCTCCCTGGCCGGCATGGAGGCGCTGCACATCGACTGGCAGAACGGCATGCCAGCCCGTGGCGATGCGCGCGTCAGCGCCGATCAGGCACGTGCCATGGATCTGCAGCCGAAGCAGATCACCGCCTTCATGCTCGGCCTCAACAGCAAGATCGCCACCTTCAGCCTGCAACGCGAGATCAACGAGTTCCGTGGCGAGCCGCTGCTGGCGATCCTGCCTGGCGTAGCGCTGCAGGAGCTGTGGAGCCTGATGGGCACGGCCGAGCAGGCGCTGTTCGTGGTCTCGCTGTTCGTCGTGCTGACCGGGCTGATCGGCATGCTCACGGCGATCCTCACCAGCCTCAACGAGCGTCGCCGGGAGATGGCCATCCTGCGCTCGGTGGGCGCGCGCCCCTGGCATATCGCCAGCCTGCTGGTGCTCGAAGCCTTCACCCTGGCACTGGCCGGCGTCGCTTTCGGTGTCGCGCTGCTCTATCTGGGTATCGCTGGCAGCCAGGGCTTCGTGCAGGCCAATTACGGCCTGTACCTGGCGCTCAGTGCGCCGTCGAGCTACGAATGGAAACTACTTGGCGGGATTCTCGCCGCCGCCGTGGCCATGGGCAGCGTGCCGGCCTGGCGCGCCTATCGGCAGTCACTGGCCGACGGCCTGTCGATTCGCCTGTAAGAACCTGCCCGAGGTCTGCGGTGTCGGCACTGCTGCGTTGAAAACAGGCTCGGGCGCCTCGCTTACAGCTCGTAAACTGCGCGCCCTCGCCTGTTTTTTTGCCTTGCATTGGTCTAGCTCGCTAGACCTTGAACAGGTCTCCAAGCCGCGATTCGCCTGTACACTGTGCGGGCGAATCACTTTACAGAGGTAGTCCATGCGCCGCCCCCTGCTCGCCACTCTGCTGCTGACCCTGGCCTTGCCCCTGGCTGCCGCTGAAGTGCGCGAACTCACCTGGTCCGATCTGATCCCTCCGAATGCACCGCCGCAGGTCGTCGATCCGGCGCCCATTCATGACCTCTCGCAACTGGCCGACGCATTGGCCGAGTCCGGCCCCGCGGCCATGCAGCAATCGCCTGCGGCCCCCGTGGTGAAGGAGCTCAATGGGCAGATGGTCAAGTTGCCGGGCTACATCGTTCCGCTCGATGTCACCGACGAAGGGCGGGTGGTGGAGTTCCTGCTGGTCCCCTACTTCGGCGCCTGCATCCACGTGCCACCACCGCCGTCGAACCAGATCGTTCATGTCACCAGTGAGCTCGGCGTGCTGCTCGATGCGCTGTACCAGCCGTTCTGGGTCGAAGGCCCGCTGAAAACCGAGCACGTCAGCAGTGAGCTGGCCGAGGTCGGCTACCAGATGGAGGCAAACAAGATCTACGCCTACGAACTGCCCGACAGCTGATCCGGTGCGGTTGCAGGAGCGGCTTCAGCCGCGAAATGAATGGCGGAAAGATCCCTGACATGAAAAAGCCAGACATCGCGTCTGGCTTTTTCATATCCGGCAGCGCTGTCGTCAGTTGCGACTGGCGACCCGCTTCTCACGCTCGAAGCGCAGCTCGCTTTCTGCCCACTGCCGCCACGAACGCACCTTGGACCGTTCGGCACCGTTGCGCTCGGCACGCGCCAGGGCGTCCAGACCGGCTTGCCAACGTGCTTGCTCCAACTCCAGCTGAGCGACGTACAACCAGTGCTTACCGTTGCCACTGCGCTCGGCCAGAGGCCGCAGCACACGAACGGCAGCCGTGCGATCACGCGCCTGCCACCAGAACAGGCCAAGGCGCTCCTGACGCACGGCGGTGTTGGCCAGCAGGCCGCTGTCGAGCATGCCGGCGAGCAGCTTGGCGCCCTGCCACGGCTGGTCGGCGGCGCCTGCCAGCAGTACCAGATTGTCCAGCTCCGACTCGCTGAAGCGCAAGCCCTTGCTGTGCGCGGCACGCAGAGTGGCCAGCGCCTTGTCATTGCTGCCGGCCATCTGCTGCAGGCTCGCCAGTTGGCGCCAGCTCTTGGCATCGTTCGGCTGGCGGACCAGCAACTGACGTTGCCACCGCTCGGCCTGGGCATAGCGCTTCAGGTCGGCGTTGGCGCCCACCAGAAACTGCAGCCAGATGTCGGCGGCATTGGGGTTGGCCTGCACGTAGCGCTCGGCCAACGGCAACGCCTTGGCCGGCTGGTTCATGCCCTGATAGGCCTGCACCAGCATCTGCAAGACCTCTTCGGAGGCAGTGCCCTGATTCGGCGCCAGCAGCTCGACGACCTTGGCGTAGCGGCGCTCGCTGAGGTTGAGCTTGGCCAGGTTGAGGCGCTCACCGACCAGCATTTCGTCGTCCAGCTTGCCGCTGCGTACGGCCTTGTCCAGCCAGTCAATGGCCTGGCCATTGTTGCCGGCCGACCAGGCCACATAGGCCTTGCTGCGCCAGACCAGCGCCTCTTCGAGGCTACCACCGGCCGGTTTGACGGCATCCAGGGCCTGGCGTGCGGCGCTGTAGTCGCCCTTCTGCTGGGCGGCCTGCGCCGCATTCAGAGCCTTGAACACGGCCGGATCGACGGTCTGCTGGGCCATGCCAGGCATGGCCGCAGCACTGAGCATCACGAGCAACACCCAACGGTACATGGTCACCTCCTTTGAAGACGGAAGTAGAGGGTTTTCACCGCTTCGCGGTCTACCGCCAGGCCGCCTTCGGTGCGTGGCGCGAAGCGCCAGCGAGAGGCAGCACGACGCGCTTCGCGCTCGAAAACGTTACGCGGGTTGGCCTCCAGCACGCGGATATTTTCCACGTTGCCGGCGCGGTTGATGGTGAAAGCCAGTTTGACGAAACCTTCGATGCCCTTTTGCAGCGCATAGCGCGGATAGTCAGGACGCACGTCGTTGAGTGGCATGACCTCGCTTTCCATCCCGCCCATCTGCCCGCCGGAATCGGCAGCCTCGCTCGGCGGCGTCGGTGCCGGCGCCCCGGGCGCCAGCCCGGACAGGCTCGGCGCCGGCGCGCTGTTGACGGCGATGCCGCTGGCCAGACTGGGCAGTTGGATATCCAGCGCCGGCAGGTTAGCGCTCGGCGTGGCGGTTTGCGGGGTCGGCGGCGTGGGTGGCTGCGGCGTTTGCGGCTGAGGTGGCTGCGGCGCCTGCTGACGGGTGCGGCTGGCCGTCTCGCTGGTATTGCCGTCCATGCGCACGAAGTTGGCCACGCTGACCGGGTCCTGACTGACCTTGGCGCTCGGCGGCGCGACCATGTACAGCATCAGGGCAAACAGCCCCAAGGCCACCAGGCAGGCGCAGAGAAAAGACAGCGGCAGGCGCATCAGTTGACTCCGCTACCGGCAGCCAGGGCGACATCCTGCACACCGGCCAGACGCGCCTGATCCATCACCTGTACGACCAGGCCGGTGCGCGCATCCTTGTCGGCCTGCACCACCACCGCACCCTCGGGCTGATCGACGCGCATGCGCTCGACGTGAGCCCGTACGCTGCGGATGTCTACAGGCTGCTTGTCCATCCAGATCTGCCCGTCAGCGGTGACGGCGATGAGGATGTTGCCCTTGTCCTGCGGATTGGCGGTTTCCGCCTGCGGGCGCTGCACCTCGACCCCGGACTCACGGATGAAGGAGCTGGTGACGATGAAGAAGATCAGCATGATGAAGACCACGTCGAGCATCGGCGTAAGGTCGATGCCGGTGTCTTCGTCCTGCTGGTGGTGACGACGCATTCTCATGTTGGGCGATCTCAGTCGTGACGCAGCTGGTCGGCCAGCCGCTCGATGGCCTGGCTGGCTTCGCGCTCGAGGCGCGCCAGGCTGAACAATCCAGGAATGGCCAGGACCATGCCGGCCATGGTCGGCAGGGTCGCCTGCCAGACGCCTGCGGCCATGCCGCGTGGGTTACCGGTGCCGTTGAGGGCAAGGACGTCGAACACGGCGATCATGCCGAGCACGGTGCCGAGCAGGCCCAACAGCGGATACAGCGCTACCAGGGTCTTGCCCAGGCGTAGCGGCGCCGCCAGCTGCTGACGCGCCTGCGCCAGCCAGGCCAGGCGCACGGCGCGCTGCCAGTTGCCGTTGTCATCGGCGAGCACCTGCTGCCAGGCCTCGCGGCGCTCCAGCACCCAGCGCGGGAAGATCCTGCGCATGTACCAGAAGCGCTCGAACACCAGGGTCCAGAACACCACGCAGAGCACCGCCAGCGCCCACATCACCACGCCGCCGGCGCTCATGAAGTCGAGCAGTGCATAGGCACTGTCGACCGCACGCAGCCAGAAGGCGAACAGATCAGTCACGGCGCGGCGCTCCCGACAGGTGCAGGGCGATCAAACCAGCGCTCTGCTGCTCCAGTACCTGGATCAGCCCCTTGCTGCGGCTGGCCAGCAGGCTGTGCAGGAACAGCAGCGGGATGGCCACGACCAGGCCCAGTACGGTGGTTACCAGCGCCTGGGAAATACCGTCGGCCATCAGGCGCGAGTCGCCGCCACCGCTCTGGGTGATGGCCTGGAAGGTCACGATCATGCCGGTCACGGTGCCCAGCAGGCCGAGCAGCGGCGCAACGGCGGCCAGCAGCTTGAGCAGCCCCTGGCCTTTCTCCAGCGGCGGCGTCTCCTGCAGGATCGCTTCGTCGAGCTTGAGCTCCAGGGTTTCCAGGTCAGCCAGCTGCGGCTTGGCGCCCAGTACCCCGATCACACGGCCCAGCGGGTTGTCGTTACGCGGCGCGCTGAGGTCATGCATCTGCGCCTTGACGCCACTGCCAACGCGAGCGAGGTAGACCATGCGCCATACAGCGAGCAGCAGGCCGAAGGCGCCGAGCACGACGATCACCCAGCCAACCAGCCCCCCCTGCTGCAGACGGTCCCACAGGGTCGGCTGCTGCTGCAGTTGCGCCAGCAGGCTGCCACGGCTCGGGTCGATCGGCAGTGTGGCCAGTGCGTCGGTGCTGTCCAGGTAGTCCTTGACCTGACCCAGGCCGGACGGCTGACGCGGCGGCGCCACCAGTTGCCCGGCATCGGCGTCGTAACGCAGGAAGGCGTCCTCGCCATACACGGCGAACGCGCCGACACGCAGCACCTGCTGCTGCTGACGCGAACCATCGGCATTCACCACCGGCAGTTGCAGGCGTTCGATACGGCCGCTGGCGGCCAGGTCTTCGAGCAGCAGCATCCAGTAGCCGTCGAGGTCCTCGGCCGACGGCAGCGAACGGCTTTCAGCCAGCGCCTTGAGGCGCTTCAGACGCTCCGGATATTGGGCGTTGAGCAGGCTGTCCTGCCATTGCCCGGCGACATCACCGGCGCTTTGGCGCACCACACCGAACAGCTCACCAAGGTGACCAACGCGCTGCGCCAGCAGCTTTTCCTGCTCGGCCAGCTCGGCTTCCTGGCGGTCGAATTCGGCTTTCAGACGCTCGCTTTCGGCTTTCTGGGTATTCAGTGCGGAGCGCGCGCTAGCGAGCAGTTGCGCCTGCTCGCCGCGCTTGGCGAGAAACGCCTGCTCGCGCTCCTGCATGGCGCTGACTTCGGCGGCACGCTCACTGCGAATACGCTGCAGCAGTTGATCGGGGTTGAGGGTTTCGGCCACGGCGGCCAGTGCCGGCAACAGGCTGAGCGCCAGTACGGCTACAACACGACGACTCATTGTGCGGCCTCCTCGGCCAGGGTCTTGATCGGCAGGGACAGCACGGCGGGCGCCTGCTGCTGGCGGGCAATAGCGATGGCCTGGGTCAGCGGACGACGCGCGCTGCCATCGAGCACTTCCCAGGCCTTGGTCTGCGGGTTCCACCAGCCGCTCTCGTGGGCGTCGAGGGTCTGGTAATAAAGCATGCTGCGGCCCAGACGCAGGAACTCGACACTGCGCGAACCGCCGTCGGCCTGATTCAGCTCACCACGCCAGGCTTCTAGCGTGCGGCCGTAATCGCTCTCGATCTGATAGGCCTCGAGGATACGACGGTACTTGTCGGCCAGGCTGACATCGGCACGTGGCAGCAGATCCTGCAGCTGCGCCAGACGGTCTTCACGCTCTTCGGGCAGGAACGGCAGATCGGCGGCGATGAACTCACCCAGCACCTCGACCATCTTGACCATCTGCGGGCTCACCGCTTCCTGGGTACGCTCGATGCCATCGAGCTGCTTCTGGTAGCTGGCCAGCTCTTGACGCTGGGCTTCGACCAGGTCACGAAGTTGACTGTTATAACCTTTCAAAGCCTCAGCCTGCTGCAGGGCATTTCGGTACTCGGTGAGCATCTCTCGGCTGGCGTCATCCAGCTGCTCGACACGGCCCTGAGAGGCTTTGGCCTCGGCGGCCAGACGCTGGCTTTCATCCAGCGCAGCATCCAGGGGCGCGGCAGCCAGCGAGCCGCTGGCCAACATCAGGGCCACGGCCAGGGAACGGAGGGGGAAGCGATTCATGCGCAGAGGGTCCTCGACAGACAGGCTTGCTTCAAAAAGAGAAACATTATCATCTAGAGATGCATTTGAAGCAATGGACAAAACACCGCAGTAGAGCCAGCCGATCTATTGAGCCAGGTCAAAAAGTGAATTGTTGCTTGGCTTAGCATTGATTCCAGCCAAAGACACAACCGACTCGAACTGGAGCTCGATATGTACAAGTCACTGTTCACTGCCTCTCTGCTGGCCCTGGCCATCGCCTCCCCTGTCGCCCATGCCCACCAGGCCGGTGACATCCTCATCCGTGCCGGTGCCATCACCGTCAACCCCGACGCCGACTCTTCCAGCGTCAAGGTTGATCGCGGCGGCCTCGCTGGTACCGATCTCGGCGGCAAGGCAACCATGAGCAGTGACACTCAGCTGGGTCTGAACTTCGCTTACATGCTCACCGACAACCTGGGTATCGAGCTGCTGGCGGCAACCCCGTTCGAACACGACGTGAAGATCAAGGGCACCGTCCTCGATGCGGCCAACGGCAAGCTGGGCACCCTCAAGCACCTGCCACCGACCCTCAGCCTGGTCTACTACCCGCTGGACGCGAAGTCGGCCTTCCAGCCCTACGTCGGCGCCGGCATCAACTACACCTGGATCTTTGACGAGCACGTCGGCAGCGCTGCCAGCGCCAACGGCTTCGACAACTTCCGCGCCAAGAACTCCTGGGGTCTGGCCTGGCAGGTGGGTGCCGATTACATGTTGACCGACAGCCTGATGCTCAACGCCCAGGTGCGCTATATCGACATCGATACCACTGCCTATGTCGACAACAACGCCCTCGGCGTGCGCGCCAAGGTCGACGTTGACGTAGACCCCTTCGTTTACATGGTCGGCCTGGGCTACAAGTTCTGACAGTCCTCGCAGACATGAAAAAGCCGGCGTACGCCGGCTTTTTCATGGGCTCGATTCACAAGCCGAGCAACTGCCGCAAACCCTCGCGCAACGGGGTCTGCTGCGGCATGCGGTAATGCGCCTGCAAACGCGTATTGTCGGCACGCGAGTGACGGATATCACCCGCGCGCGCCGGCAGGTGGGTCACCTGCGGCAGGCCACCACACAGCGCGCCGATCTCGGTCAGCAGCTGATTGAGGCTGACGGCCTGACTCCAGCCCACGTTGACCGGGTCACTCACCACCTGCTCATTGAGCAACGCCTGCATCAACAGCACGACCAGATCGCCAACGTAGAAGAAATCGCGGGTCTGTTCGCCATCACCGAAGACGCTGATCGGCTGACCTTGCTGCGCGCGCTGAGTGAAGATGCTGATCACGCCGGAGTACGGCGATGACGGATCCTGGCGCGGGCCGAAGATATTGAAGAAGCGAAACACCGCCGGCTCCAGGCCATGCTGGCGACGATAGAAATCCAGATAGTGCTCGCCCGCCAACTTGTCGGATGCATAAGGGGTCAACGGCGCCTTGGCGGTCGCTTCGTCGATTGCCACGCCCTCGCCGTTGTTGCCATAGATAGCCGCACTGGAGGCGTAAACCACGCGTCGCACGCCATGCTGACGCATGGCCTCGCAGAGGTTCAGGGTGCCAATGAAGTTGCTCTGGTGAGTGGAGACCGGATCATCCACCGAAGCCTGCACCGAGGCCACGGCAGCCAGATGCGCCACCCCCGCACAACCCGCGACCGCCTGCGCGACCGCCTCGGCATCGGCGACGTCGCCCTCGATGAAACGCAAGCGAGGATTGTCCAGAGGCAGGTTGCTGCGCTTGCCCATGGACAGGTTGTCCAGCACACGCACCGAGTGACCTGCGGCCAGCAAGGCGTCGACCAGGTTTGAACCGATGAAACCCGCACCACCTGTTACGAGAAATTCAGCCATGACGGTAATAACGATCCAGTAGGCTCGGCAGACCGGAGCGCCAGGCGCGCGGCTTGATACCGAAGGTGTGAAGAATCTTCTTGCAGGCCAACACCGCATGTTGCGGTTCATCGGCGGCGTCCGGCCGAGCGGCGTGCGCCTGCGGCGCGACATCCTCGACCAGATTGCTGCGATAGTGACGCGCCTCGCTCAGCACCGCCTGCCCCAGGCTCAGCGAGGTGCTGGCCTCGTGGCCGCCGTAATGATAGGTGCCCCACAAAGGCGACTCGCAGTCGAGCTGCTTGAGCACCGCCAGAATCACCCGCGCGGCATCGTCCACCGGCGTGGGATTGCCACGGCGGTCATCGGCGAGATAAAGCATCTCATCGCGCTCGGCGCGCTGCAAAAAGCGCCCCAACAGACCATCACGACTGTCATCGAGCAGCAGACCGAAGCGCAGCAGCACATGCCGTGGACAGATCGCCCGCACGCTCTGCTCCAGACGCCACAGCGCCTGGCCACGCAGTCCCAGGGGGAGCGGCTCCTCCTTTTCGCTGTAGGCAGTGACCCGCGCGCCATCGAAAACCCGGTAGCTCGATGGCTGCAGCAACACGATGGAGTGGTGCTGGCACAGTTCGGCCAGCCGCTCCACCGCACGCTCCTGGGTCTGCAGGCGCGACTCGGCCACCGACTCGGCCTGGAACCAGTCGAAGTAATAGGCCAGATTGACCAGTGCATCCGGGCGGGTATCGTCGAGCAGCTCGGTGAGGTTGGCGGCGTCCCAGCCCTCTTGCGGCGGGCGCGGCGCCAGGAAGCCGATATCTTCCTCGGCACCGAGGCGGATCAGCGCTTGCCCCAGGGCACTACCGCCGCCCAGCAGCATCAGGCGCATACGCATGGTGGTTCGGGTGACTCCAGAATTATTCTGCCTGCCGGTATGGCGGCCTCGATGGCCGATATTCTGCTGGTTTTACCCTGAGCCGTCACCCTGCAATCACGCCCGAAGGCTCGGCAGGAGCCGGAGCATTGGCCTGATCGAAAACCTGCTGCGCCCGGGCGATCTCGGTGACATGGCTTTCCACCCAATGATCGAGCGCCCGAATCGGCTCGCTCAACGAATGCCCCAGAGGGGTCAGCGCATATTCCACACGTGGCGGCACCTCGGCATGAGCCTGGCGTGACACCAGGCCGAAGCGCTCTAGGCGGCGCAGCGTCTGAATCAGCATTTTCTCCGATATACCCTCGACGCGACGGCGCAGCTCGGCAGTACGCAGCACTCCGCCGTGAGCCAGGGCATGAATCAGCAACAGCGACCACTTGTCGGCAATCACCGTCAGCACATGCCGCGCCGGGCAGACGCCACTGAATACATTGCCGGGGCGAAAATCATCGGCCATCGAAGCGCCTCCAAACTTACCAAAAGGTAGGTACTTGCCGAAAAGAAAGCCAAGAGTAAGCTCCTTCACGTACACCTGCCACCCCACAAGGAATCTCACATGAAGCTCTACTACAAAGCCGGCGCCTGCTCCCTTTCGCCACACATCGCCCTGCGCGAAGCCGGCATCACCTTCGAGATGGAAGCAGTCGACCTTCAAACCAAGCGCACCGAGTCGGGCGCCGACTTCACCCAGATCAACGCCAAGGGCTATGTCCCCGCCCTGGCGCTGGACAACGGCAAGGTGCTGACCGAAGGCGCGGCCATCGTGCAGTACATCGCCGACCTCAGGCCTGAAAGCGGCCTGGCGCCAGCCAATGGCAGCGAAGCGCGCTACCAGCTACAGAGCTGGCTGAGCTTCATCTCCACAGAACTGCACAAACCGATGGGCAGCCTGTTCAACCCGGCCCAGAGCGAAGACTGGAAAGCCGCGGCCAAGGCGCTGCTGAGCAAGCGCCTGAACTGGCTCGTGACGGAGATGGGGGAGCGTGAATACCTGCTGGGTGAGCATTTCACCGTAGCCGATGGTTATCTGTTCACCGTACTGGGCTGGGCCGGCATGGTTGGCGTCTCCCTTGAGCCGTGGCCGAGCCTGCAGGCCTACCGTGCGCGCATCGCGGCACGCCCGAAAGTGATCGAGGCGCTCAAGGCTGAAGGCCTGATCTGAAGCCATAAAGAAAAACCCCGAGGCCAGCTCGGGGTTTTCGTATCAGCTCGGTATCACGCGCTCAGAACGGGATATCGTCATCGAAGCTGTCGTAGTCAGGCGCTGGCTGGGCCTGCTGCGGAGCCGGACGCTCCTGACGCGGCACCTGCTGCTGCGGCTCGCGCTGCGGTGCCGGGCGCGATTGACGCGGAGCACCGCTGTCGTCACCGCTCGGACGGCCGCCCAGCAGCTGCATGGTGCCCTGCATGTCGACGATGATCTCGGTGGTGTAACGCTTGATGCCGTCTTTTTCCCACTCACGGGTCTGCAGTTTGCCTTCGATGTACACCTGCGAACCCTTGCGCAGGTACTCGCCGGCGATCTCGGCGACCTTGCCGAACAGGGCGACACGGTGCCATTCGGTCTTCTCGACCTTCTGCCCGGTCTGCTTGTCGGTCCACTGCTCGCTGGTGGCCAGGCTCAGGTTGGTGACTGCGTTGCCGCTAGGCAGGTAGCGAGTTTCCGGGTCCTGGCCGCAGGTACCGACCAGAATGACTTTGTTAACCCCACGGGCCATAACGTTCTCCTAGACTCGGCACGCCACTGGTGCCGATGTGATCAGGCTTTCCAGCGTCGTGCGATCCACTTGTTGGGTATCGACTTTGATAGAGATGGCCGCTTCATCGACCACCACCACGG
>Ga0070752_1001121_pt1 | contig 19504 bp, 22 predicted proteins | sample VirMetDEL_Aug_30_FD_77440 | JGI IMG/M metagenome (GOLD analysis project Ga0070752, IMG submission 77440) | Aqueous microbial communities from the Delaware River and Bay under freshwater to marine salinity gradient to study organic matter... | ecosystem: Environmental > Aquatic > Marine > Coastal...
AATTCTTCTGGAAATTCAGAAGGTAAATCATCAATTTTATCAATATCTATTAATGTCAAGTTCTCAGAGTTCATTGTTTTTTTAATTACTTTCTTTAATTTAATTATATTCAATTTTATTTTTTATTAGATTTTATTTAATCTCTCGAATTTCTCTCTAACAAGTGATTTTGTAATAGTCATATCATTAGAATTAAATAATCATATGTAATGAAAAATAAAAATATACTATACAACTCTTTGAAATATGTTTATTAGAGAGAAATTAGAGAGATTTAATTTAATTCTATTTTAATTATTTCTAATTATAAAATATATGAAGTATAATTTAATTCCTATATTTTTATTGTTAATTTTTATTATTTTATTTAATTCCTCTCGACACTCCTCTAAAGAAGGATTTGAATCTTATAATAATTGTATTGAACAAGGATATCCTATGGATTTTTGCATTAGAACACCTATCCAATCTAAAGTAGATTATGGATATTGCTCATGTGCAGATGGATATTTTGGTTCATGGCATATGGGTGAAGGTAAATGTTATTGTTATATGTTTAATGGATTACTTCCTCATAAAATTACTCGGCCTTTTCAATCTTCACCTTTTTAATTCCTTTTCTTCTTTTTTTTGTTCTTGGTGCACGAAATATAATAATATCAATTTAATTAACACTATTCCCGCAATAATTCCTAATTGCTTATAAGATTTTATATAAAATAACTTCATAATTTCAACAAACATAATTCCAGATAAAGAAATAGAAATAGCATTATTAATTAATAATTTTGTTGTGTTATAATTTACTTGTTTTTCCCTTATTGCAGAAATAATAACTAGGAAAATTGTTCTAAAAATTACCAACATTACTAATATATAAATAATTATTTCAACTATATCTACTCCTATATGTAAATAGCTATTAAATAAATCTAATAACTCGGTATCTCGTTTAGATCTCATATATATATATTAAATATTATATTGTCAAATAAATTAAAATATCTCTCCAAATATTTTTAAAAATAGATATAAATTTGATTATGATTTTCTCTTTTTTCCAACTTTCTGGGAAAAATTTTTCTATTTGTAATCCTATACTCAATAAATAAACTATCATTGTATATATTATTTCTCTCAACCTAAAAAATAATATTTCTTTTATCCCCCACTCATTCACATAACTACACATTTTTGTTGGTTTATTTTCTAAAAAAAAATTATGAATATCCCAAATTCCATCAAATACCCTTGAAAATATGTTTTTTTCCTTTTTAATATAAATCATATTAATAAATTTGTCAAAAGATTGTAGATTAATAAATAATATTTTTTTATTATCTCTCTTCCTTTGTTTAAATATATAGGGAAATGCTCCATCTATACATCCTTCATTATCTGTAATATTTCTATCAAACAAATAAGGAACATGCATCGACTTTAATATCGTATTTTTAACATCTTCACAACTTTTATAAGTTTTTTTTAATATTTGTTTATTTTTACTCGTATCAAAATAAGTTATATATAATCGCCCATTTAGTTTATCTAAATCCTCCTCCTTTAGATTATTTACCATTAATTCATTTATTTTTTTTTTAAATTTGGTCAAATCTTGACTTTTTCGCAATATCTTATACCCCTTTATTGCTATGTCAATTGTTAAATCTAATTTATCTAATAAAAATAATAACCCCAATACAGATCCTATACTTGCTCCTGAAACTCTATTTATTTTTATTTTCTCTCTACTTTCCATCTGTTTTAGGTAAAATAACGATCCCATCATATATACTCCATTAAACGCTCCGCTATCTAAAACTAAATCCAATTCTCTTGGTAAATTGTTTTCATCTATATTTTCTATTAAACAATTTACATAAGTATTTAAAGTCATTAAAATACAGAAATATTACAATTCTTATTTCTTTCCTTATTTTAATGGAAAGACCATCATGGACCGAATATTTTAAACAGCTCGCATTAATTACTTCATCCCGTTCCCCATGTGAAAGGTTAAAAGTGGGTTGTGTTTTAGTTAAAGATAATAGAATTATTTCTCAAGGATATAATGGATTTTTACCAGGAGCTCCCCATGAATCTAAAGTTATTGATAATCATGAACAAGCTACAGTTCATGCAGAACAAAATGCCATTACGGATTGTGCCAAAAGAGGTGTAAGTAGTTTAGATTGTGATGCTTATATAACACATTACCCGTGTGTAAATTGTATGAAAATTTTATGTGCATCTGGAATAAAAAATATATATTTTATTAATGATTACAAAAATGATCCTCTAGTAGACTACTTTAAATCTATTTCTAACATACAAACACTATCTAAAATTTAGTTTTTTAATTCGTTAAATTTTTCCAGGGGTATATTTAAACTCCATTTTTCTTTATTCAAAGAAAAGTTTATAATAATATAGTCTTCTTTTTTATTGTCTTTACCTATTTTTGGCCCAGCAATCGTGCATTGATGTAATTTAATGTGGTAAATTTCATCAATTTCACTCACAAATATTTGTTTTTTTCCCTTTTTCCCATTTTTATAAGTAAAATCTCTCGCCAAACCATTATATATTTTTAATAACTCACCTTTAGAAACTGTCTCCATATGCTCGGAAATCTTTGGTAATCGAAGGTTTAACTTGGAAGCCATTGTATTTTAAAAGTAATTTAAAAAGAAGACAAATAAAAAAAATCACTTCAATTTTTAAATTTTATTTAATTTATTCAAATGTTAATTGGTTTCTGGAACCGCAGGTGGTTGATTTGTATGAGCATTGACTTCTAACTTCCATTCATCCATATGAGATAAGAAATATTGACAACTTCTCATAGTAATTGCATAAGAAGCTCCAGAATGACCACCGTAATTTATTTTATTATTAATCTTTTGGATATTAGGATGGCTACAAAACATAAATCCTGTATTGGGATCATTAAAATTTTTTACCCATTGTTCACATTCTGCTATCCGGATAGCATTCATACCGTCTAAAACCATTTCAAACTCGTGTGTTGATAACTTAGGATATTCTGTCATTATAATTATATTTAAATTTAAATATATAATTATAACTTCAATTTTTTAATTTAAATAGATTGGAAATGAACAAGAGATTTGGATATTACATAGTAACATGCACCAAAAAACAAACTAGTTAAAATAAAACCAGACAAATTAGGATTTCCATCTAAACTATGTAAAGAGGGAAATATAGATAAAAATTTATTTTTAACAATGGGAAGCTGGAAGATAAAAAATAATAAACCTATAATTATAGGTATTTGAAATTCATCATAAAGTATTTCCAATGAATCTCTTGAATTTTGGTTTTTCATTCTTCTAGCTAAAATTTCTTGTTCGGTGTCTGTATTCTGAATATAATCAGATTGTTCTTTATCTGGAACAAAATTAGGTTTGACTTGTTCATCGGCGAAATGAACGGTATTTTGAGGAATATCCCGTGAAGGTAAATTGGTTGCTCCGCTTGCACTAGCTTGTTGAATTCCAGTAACAAATTCATTCATCATTTTCTGTTCATCAATTTTATTCATTTCTGTGCTAGTACTTGTTGCTTCTACATTGGGATTATATTGTGAAGGTTTATCAGTTGTTTGTAATACAATATTTTCGGATTTTCCACCTGCTAAGGGATCAGTAGGAAGGTCATCTAAACTAGTAGTATCAGCCATATCTAATATAATGATAAGATTGATAGAAATATAAAATTACGCAAAATCTACATATTTTTTTTTATTATCACAAACAATAGATTCCATTTCATATTTAAAGCATTTATTTCCATATTTATATTTTTTATTTTTAATATCTTCTAAATCTGGAGCTTTAAAGGCAATACAATTTCTTTCTTCACATGTTTTTCTAAATAATGTCGCTAATCCTAATCCTAAAATTATTGAAATAATAATTTTCCCTGTTTCTGTATTAAAAAATCGTTTTAATTCCATTTATATATATATTAGCTAGATTTGAATTGGTATTTCTTCAATATCATTCGCACATTTTACAATTCGTTGGTTTAATTGGAAACAATTATTTGTTTTGTCCCTAAATTGAAATAAATGTTTATTATCATCAGTAGGATAAACAATTACAGTTTTGGTATCTGGAGCTGTCCAATATACCATCAATATACCTAATATTAATGAAATTATAAATACAGGAAAATTTATAAATGTAATCTTCATTTTAGTATATAAATTTATGATATTAATTTTTATTTTAATCCCCTATATTTGTATCTTCGTCACTATCATAAACTAGTTCCATTTCTGGAGATGTAGTTGTTTGTAGGTCTTTCGCTTTCGCTCTTTCTATTTGAATTTGAGGAGGTGTTCCTGAAGGTGTTCTTGGAATATATTCTTCTTCTTTTGGAGGAGATGGTTTTTCTTCATCTTCTGGACTTTCATCTTTATTTGGTTTCACATCAACAACATATATATTACCATTTTCAGGGTCAATGGCAAAAAGAACAGGATGACTTGGTCGTGTATAAAGCATTTCAAATTTATATCCTTTATTATGAGCCATAACAGGAGAAATTTCCTCCTGGGTTTCTAGTAGAGATTTGTTGGTTTCAAAATTCATTTTATTGGCAATGATTTTATCTCCAAACATTAGATCATTTCCTTTTATTTTAAAAACTTCATTTTTCTCTTCCACTTCCACAGGTGACTCTAATTTACTTAAATCAAGTGGTTGTTCAGAAGAAACTATTTCTTGAGGTTTTTCCCCTATTTGGAAAGAATCTATTTTGGGAATTTCAAAAGGAACTAATAAATCTTGTAATGTATATGATTTTTTATATAAATGATAAACTATTTCTTTATTCATAGAAATTTGTTCTAAAGCATAATATTTATATTTTAGTTTAATTATGCTATTAACTAAGGGTAATAAATCATCTTTATAAATTTGAAGAATATCTTTAATAAACTGAATTTCTCCCGATTCATTGTATTGTTTTATAGCATCTTTGATTAAGTCTATTTTTTCATACATAACTGTCATTTTGGAAAGTATTAGGCTTTTATTATCAGTATTTTCAGTTAATTGGATTAAAGAAGTTTTGTATTCTAACAAATCTTCCAAATCTTTATTAAGTTCGTTTTTAATATTATCAAATTCCTTTATAACTTCATTTTCAGATTTAAAATTGAATAATAAATCCAATTTACTGCGTATAATCTGTATTTTATAATCATCCACCCCTTCTTGGAATATATCAATTAATTCATGTAAGTTAACAAAAAGGCCTCTATTGATTTTTATATTTAACATACATGGATTAGATTTGTCGCCGCATAATGCATATAAAAAATGGTCTTTCGATTGAAAAATAGTGCCTACAGGTCTTTTACAAGAAACGCAATTTCTTTTAATTTTAAGAATAGCATTTTTCTTTTGCTTAATATTGAGGGATTGGTCTTTTAAGATAGAATTTTTTTTATCTTTATAAGTGGATTCATAAATATTTTTAAGATGATAGTATTCATTTAATTTTTCCAAATATTCAGGAGTTTCGGAATCATGAACTACTTTGGGAGATAATGATCTATCAGAAGCATATTCAGGACTTAGATTAGGATTATTTTCAGGACTAGAAGTTTGTTCTTGTGAAGCCATATAAATTAACGGTATATTTTTCTATTAAAGAATTGAACTTCTGGGTTATTTTGCCAGGTAGGAAGATCAGTCATGATATTATTAACTTGACTATTCCGATAATCTTGCATAAATCTCAATTTATTTAAAACATATTCTTGTTGTTGTTTTTTTTTTTTTTCTTGGAGTTGTTTATTATTTTTTATTTTATATTTATAATAAAGAACAATAGAAATAATAGAAATAAAAGCAATAAATAATCCTAAATTATAAAGGAAATTGTAATGTTTACTTTTAAATTGATGGCATTGTTCTAAAGATGCATTAATAAAATATTTCATACCAGGTTCAATTAAACGAGGTTGTATGTATTTGAGAGATTCCATTAAAATAGGTAATTATAATTTCAAAATATATTATACCCAATTAATATAATGGCAGCAGCAGATCCAACAGCTTCAATTGTATTTTTTTTAATATTAACTTTAGCCTTTTCTATATTTAAATATTATACTAAATCTCCTAAGAGTATTCAATTATGGACTATTATTTATTTTCTAATATTAATTGTTGTCCAATTTTTTATAAATGTAGGATTAACCAAAGAAATTTGTGGATTTGAGCAATATGGATTGGCATTTAAACAAACAATTATTCCATGGGTGTTTGTTTTTGGTTTAATAAATATTTTATTAATGGCATTTCCTAATTGGTTAAATCCATTTTCTAATACAATAGGTTATTTTTTTGCCGTGCTTACGGGTGTAAATTCATTATTAAAAAGTATTTTAAAAGACAGAAAAACATTAGATTTAGGGCCAAAGCAAGCAGAAATGATAACCGCAATAAATAATGTATATGATGATAAGTCCTTATTAGTTAATTCAATAAATATGACGAATATATCGATGTGGTGGGATAGTTTGAAAAATGGAGGATTATTAAAAACGGGTGTAGGAACGGAAGAATTTGTAAAATTACAGCAATATATTAAAATGAAGACATTAATAGCAGAATATATATGGTTTGCTTTAACTGGAATGTTGGTCACATCAATTAGTTATAATTCGATGTTAAATACTGGATGTGTTCAATCAGCAGCCGAAATGCAAAAGAGACATGATGAATATGTAGAAAAGGAAAAGAAAATGCAAGATGCACAATCACAAAAGCAACAAATGGTTTACCAATCCTATGAATAAATCATTTATTTATTTAAATTTAGGCAAAGTAATATAATATAAAATAATTAAATAAGAAAGGATTCCTAAAATTATACTCAAAAGCCAAATAGGTAATATTGTTTTTCGTCTATGTCCAAGGCCAAATGTTCTTAAACTACCATCTTTATTATATAAAAATCCAGGTTGAATATAATTCAAAATTATAAAACTTAAGAGAAAAATAATTATTGCAAAAGTGTTTATATGTTTTCGTATAAATGCGTTATTCATTATATATATAATACAAATAATTTTTCATATAATTTATTTTATTTACATAAATTATAATGAATCAAGGAGACTCATTTTTCCAAAGTCCTTTTGCCCCTTTAGGAAGAATATATTGTGATTATTTCTTTTGGTTATCTGTCATTAACTTTATTGTTCTTTTATATATTCTTTTCTCTCTGTTTTTTGCCTTTTTCTTTGATAAAAAGAAGGAAGGATTATTCCAAATTTTCTTAATTTCATTACCTACATTCCTCGGATATTTTACCAATAGATTAATGTATTCTATGTGTGTAGGATCAACTCAAATGTAAATTATTTATATACATCTTTAATTTGACTAGTTAAATATGTATTTTTACTAATAGCTCTAATAATTTTATTACATTCTTTTTGATCATTTTCAATATCAGTCATGGAGTTAAAAACCAGACTAGTTAATTTAGTTTGTAGATTTTCGTCAGTGGTCCAATCTTGGTTGGCTTGTTGCCATTTATTAATCATAGTGCGTTGTTTTAAGGCAATAGTGCGGATAGAGAGAAGAATTTTATTAAATTCAGTATCTTTTTCCCATACATCATTATCTTTGACATACATCGATTTTCTAGAAGGATCTGTGCAATGGATTGGTCTTTCTAATATATCCATATTATTTAGTCCATCGGTAATCATTGTAGTAATGGTTTTAGTAAGTCCATTTTCAATCGTATGGTCATAAGTTTCATGTGTAATTGGTAAAGAATCAATAAAATCCGTAAGATTCATCGCATTTTTACAGTGTTCATTTAGAAACATATTAATATTAAATTGATTATTATTTGTAGTATTATTAGTAATTGTATTATGACTATTCGTATTATTCCCTTGAATATGGGGTATTAAATCAACAAAGTTTTTTTGAATTTCTTTGTTTTCCTTTAGTAGTAATACAACTAATTCTTTTAAATTGCCTACATCCGAGTCATTAACTATAGATTTTGGAACCATTTGAGAACTAGATTCTTCGATTGGAATAATTTTATCCATTTTTTCTTTTTCACAAGACTTCTGGTGCTTGTATAAGCCTTGACGATAAACATACTTCTTGCCACAATGACATTGAAAATGCTCTGGGGATTTTTTGGATTTTTTGAAAGACTCTTGCTTACTGACATATAGTAAGGAGGGTATATTTGGGTCCCCGTTTATTACTGAACTTCCCGCTGGGATTTTTTTGGAATTTATCCCCTTACTGAACTTTGGTAACAAATTGTCGTCAAAATCGTCATTTGTTACTGAACTTCCCGCTGGGATTTTTGTGCACTCTAATGCATCCATTTTGTAACTCTTCAGGTGCTTTGTAGAGGAAAGGTGTCTAACAAAGTCTCTTTTGTTGTTTGAACCATGGAGGCACTTTTCGCAATAAAATTTCATGTCATTTTTGTGTAATCCATTTGTATCCATTTTGTAATCCATATGTAATATATGTAGAATATCTCTAAATACTTTCCCGAGAAAATATAAAAATTTACAATCACAAAAATAAAATTATTTTTTTTGAATTGTGAGCATTATGCTCTAAAACGCTTTTTTACAACTTTTTCCAATCCTATTTCCAAAAATCAAAAATCAACACAAAAAACCTTGTGTTAAATTTTGAAATCCCAAATGACTTTTGAAAAAATTGTGAAAAGTGAATTTTCCTACATCTATCGTTTACAGACCGATATTTTTGACCTTTTTTCTTGTCTACACGATGTAGACAAACTACTACATGATCAAACAAAAAATATTTTATTTTTAGTCAAAAAAGCTCGCTTGGCTTCAAGGGAGGTGTCAGAAATCATCCTCTAGATTCCTGAATCCAAAAATCAGGATTTTATTTATCGGATTCTGGGGATTATATGCCCTATATATACTAGTTTTATCCTCGAAAATAAGGAAATCGATTATTGTTATATTTATTTGCTCAATTACGGAGGATTAAATCCTCTTTAATATGAGTTATGTCTATTTTTATCCCTGGAAATTCGGAAATCGAAAAATGAGATTTTCAAGTACCCTCTGGAAGAGGATTCTTATCCCACTAGAACCTTTTTTTCAGTTAATATAATATTTTAAATAACTTAAAGAAAAATATTATATTTATTCCTCATAATCATCAAATTGTAATCCATATATGTCATCTACATCTTCTCCATATTCATCATCTTCCGGTAAATACTCTAATGAATCTACTTCGGCATTTATTCTTTCTTCTACTATCTGATTCTGTTCCTCCTCTAATCTAGCGATCTCTCTATCTGCTGTTATTGCTTGCCCCATCAATTCTCTCTCTTCCAATTGCCTCTCTAATATCTCATCTTTCTCTCTTTCTTCTCTCTCTTCATCATAAGTTTTTGCTACATACTGAGTTAACCCCTTTTGTTGACCCTTATTCCATCGTTCAAGTCTATGATTTTTAAATAAATTTTCAATTTGTCTTTGTTCTTTATCCATTTCCTTCAATGTAGTAGTGATTTTATGTCTTTCTTTATCTTTTGCTCTATTTATTTTTTCTTTTATCATTTGTCCATTTACATTTATTTTATTTTTTTCTTTACAAATCATTTGAAATAGGGTGGTTATTAACGAGGCCACTTTCTCTCTTATATTTTTCTGTTCTCCTCTCACTACATCTAGTTCTGTTATTTCTCCTGTCAATTCTTCTTCTACTACTATATCTGTAGTAATTATATCTTCCACATCTTTCTTAGAAAGAGGTTCTTTTGATATAAGGGAAATATCATCAGTTTGTTCAATTAATTGATTTACTACAAACAAAATGTAAAATTGGAACAACTGTTTAACTAATCGATAGTCTAAAATAGATTTAATTTCAGTATTATCTACTTTAATTATATTCGCATATAAATTCGTTAGTTCAATTAATTTATAAAAATTTTTAAGTTCTTGTTGGTTTTTGTCTATTAATGGAAAAATATTATTATCATTGTAAAATTTCCTTAGTGGTTCGTATATATTTTTTACAAATTCTTTCACATCCGATTTATGATTCTCTGATAACTTCCAATGTTTCGGTATTTTTATGGATTCATAATCCACCTTATTTTTTATTATTTCAGGAAATACATATATAAACGAAAATAATGCATTCTTAACAAACAAAATACCTTTATATAAGGTCTCATCTTCCTCATTCTCAAAATAATTGTTCCCTATCTTATTAAATTCTACTAAGTTATATATACAATCTAATATATTTGATTTCTCCCTTGATGATTCGGAACTATATTTGTTTATAAAATCAATCAAGTTATTATTTAATTTTTCTATGTTTTCTGCTAACCAATTCTTTAATTCTCTTGATTGTGATGCAACTTCTTCCTCTACTGAATAAGAATCTAATGTATCACTCAATAAATTTAAAAAGGTTTCATCAACAATAGCATCATTATCTTTCATAAATGCTATTAAATCTCGCATTTGCTGGATATTGGAAACATCATTATGTATTAAATCTAAATTTACTATATTCATTTTACTCACTTCAAATATTAATTCATTAAAAGCTTCTACCGAATATATTTTCCCTTCCTTTTTCAATAATTCTATTTTTTCTTTTATAGGGGCTAATTTGTCAAATTCATCTGGTTTATTTAAACAAATTGGAATTAATCTTTCATTAACTGGTATATTATTATTAAAATTACAATATTCTATAAATGCTTTATATATTGTATCTTCTGAATATTCCTGTGATAATGGTGGGAATTTTATTTTTGTATCCGCTGCATCTAATAATAAAGCTGATTGTGACATATTTCTTACATCAAAAACAATATTATATAAATAATTCACAATTCCATTGTATACATCAATGTCTTTATCTTTACTTACGAAATAATTAATCGTTTTAAAATCCCCTGTATTGCAACATGAATTTTGTAAAAACGGTGTCCCGGCATTATTCGTTAATAATAATTTCTCTTTTTCAACCACTTGATTAATTCCTTTAATAATTGCCATTGAAAAGTAAATAATTTTACAATTTATTATATATATTTGCTCAAATTGATTCTTTGATCCCGTCTTCAAATGTTCTTTAAAGGCATTTCTAAATTCACTTGATAAATTAGCTGGTGTTTTTAGTTCTATTTTTTGCAAAGGAGGTAGAAAATTCATCCATCTCTTTAAATCTAACTCCACTGGTATTTCATTTCCTTCCGTTTGAAGTAGATAATTCTTTTTTTGTTCTATTAATGCTTGTATCTCGGTTTTCTTTAATAAATAAGCATCAAAAGTCTTTTTTATTGATATTTTAATTTTTTCCTTATTTTTTGGTAGAGCTTTCCAAGGATATGTTTTACTTTCTATTGATGCCGCTATACACGCTACATACTCCAAATTAGATAAATCTTCATCTCCAGTTACAGGATACCCTTGAAATGATTTTTTACAACCTGGAAATGTTTTTTTGGATTGTAAAGAAGGAATACTAACTGAAATAAAGAGAGAAATATAGGATAAAGTAAATGTTAATAATGATGCATTAAATACATCTTCATAAGTTTGTTTCTTTTTCTTATTTTTTTGTTTTTCTTCAAATACTTCTATGGAATCCACTGTTTCATCCAATGCTAATAATGTATGATTTATTATATTTTCTCTCATTTCATCCATATTTAATCCTAATTTTTGGGCCAATACTGTTATTACATTATTAATTAATTTCGCTTTTGGATTTGTTATTACTTGTGGTTGGGTTACTGTAGCCGATTGTAATAATGCTGCCCCTGCATCTGATTCCAATATATCTCTAGAAACAATTCTATATCCTGATTCTTCAAATTCTTCTTCAGTATCAAGTGCAATTTTTTCAATCATATAACCAGTATATTTACACCAAGTAATATTATCGATATTAGCACCTTGTTCCTTTTTAATAATGTTGAGTGTTTCTTGATAATCACCATTTTCAACAAATACACTGGCTAATGTAGAGAGAAATTTAGGTAATAATTGTGTATTAGTATCAACACAATATAACCAGTATTGGCTTTCATTGAGGGATTCAATATATGGACGGGTAGCTTTATTAACAAATTTAACTATATCGGTATTTCTTTTTACAATGTCAGTTTGTCCTAATATAGCATCCCTTAGTTTAATAAAAGGAGAAGTAATTATATCATCTTCTTCTACATCTTTACTGTAAGCTTGATGTTTCAATTCATATTTATATAACATAAAATTATTAATTGCCTTTAATTTTTTTATTCTTTCTATTGAAACCTTGAATTTATGATTAATTTTCTTTTTATACTTTTTCATATCTTCCTCATATTGACTATCAAATTCATTTTCCATTTGTTTTAATAGGTCTTTTCTTACTAATTCTGAGGCAAATGAAGTATCTGCACATGTTTCATTAATATTTATACATTTATTTTGAACATTGCAAAATAATTCACTTGTTCCATAATAAGAATTTGGTGCAATGGATTCATCTTTCACCCATTTTTCATTTTCTCTTTTATAATAAAAATATTTTATATTATCAATATTATCTAATTCTAATACTGCATATTGTCCATCTTGAACTTTTCTTTTACCTTCAATCATAGAAGTGGCTTCATATTTAGCATCATTTTTATTTAATCCTATGTTTTGAATTAATTTTTCTGTTAAAAAGTTTTTAAAAGTTTTATCGTCCATTTGTGATTGTTCCATTTGATATTCATTTATAATATCATACACAGTGGGATCGTATTTTTTGTCAAAATAAACTGGTGTCTCATTGTCATCTAATAAGTCTGTCAAATCAATGTATCGTTTTGTTAAAACATATTGTTTACACTCATTTTCTATGGCTTCTTTTTTAAGATTTACTTCAAATTCATTTTTCTTTTGTTCAAATAAAACATCAAAATCAAATGGAGTATATAAATCTAAATTCAAAAGAGTTAATGTTGTATTATATAACATTGTATTATCTGCTACCATCATTTTTTTTAAAATTTCAGAATTAGACATAATATTATCTTCATTAGTATTACCCTTATATTTATAATTTACATCAAATCCATACATGTCCATAATCAATCCTGATAATTCTAGTCTACCTTTGAGAATTTTATAAAGAATGGATTCGTATGGAAAATTTATAATGCTTTTAGATAATAAGTTGATTTGATCTTTATGTGATAAATAATTTTTTTTGTAATCCAAAATTTTTGTTTCAATAAATTCATTAATTTCCTCATATTGTTTAAATGAAATATCATCTAGGTAAATTAAAAAGGGTTGAAGATAATTAATTACTGAAATAAGTGTTAATTTACCATCTATATATTTTTTAACCAGATTAAATAATATTCTTGTTTTTGGGATAATACAATTCAAGTATTTTTGATATTTATCCGGATCGTTATTGGTTTGAGATAATAAATATTGGGTTGATTCTTTTAAATAATTGTTTTCATCAAACTCTAGGGGTTGATTAATATTCTCAATGTAAGTGGTGTTATATTTCAAATTTTCCCTGAGTAATTTCCAATAACTTATAAAATGAATATTTAAATTGGATTTATGATAAATAGGAGTAGAGGGAAGATTGATATTAGAAAAGGTGATAACTGGTTTAGGTAAAGAAATGAAGCTCTTAACTGACATAGTATCATTATTAGTAAGAGGAACAGATTTGGTTTTTAATACTGTAGAAGTGACATAGGTGGTTTGTAATTTTTTAAGACCAAGGTTATATTTAGTTATTAAAAATCGCTTTGATTTAACATTCCCTCTTGTAAAAACAGAGGAATAAAAGTCATTTAAATTATCAATTACAGCAGTAATATTATCATTAATTTCTTGCATCGTTAAAGAGTCATTATATCCAATGGAAGAAAAAGGGGTTAAATAAGGATTTAATTTACGCATGTAATTAGTAAAGCTATCGGTATTTGACTTGTATAATTCACGAATTTCATATTCATTGTTTCTAGTGTCAGCTAAGGTTAAATCAATAACATCGGGTAAGGATTCTTGATTATCAATATCAAAATCAACATCATATAATTTTTTTTGATTTTGTGCAACAGGTAACATCCAATAAAGATTTTGATTTAATTGTTGTAAATGTTTAACTAATGGTTTGTAATCTGCTCCCTTTTTTAATGGTAATGTTGCATTTCCATTTTGATCAAATAAAGAGAATTTTTCTCTTAATTGTTTAAATCTTTCTATTTGGATATGGATATTATTTAAAACTTTTCTTGTCCTTTCTGCAGATGGATAAGAAGCTAATAATTCATCTAATAAATCGTTAACTTGGGAATCTAAACTGAATCTTTTTTTCTCTTCATCTACTTCTACTATTTGTGATATATCTCCAATTACGGGTCCAAATTCAATAGCATCAGCTTCGATAATAATATCCCTGATTTTAGCTCTAATTGTTTCTGTAGGAACTTGAATTACTGGAGATTCCAATTCATCTATATCTGATGGAGTAATTTCTTTTGCTTCTTCTTGTGCCTCCGGAAGAACTTCAGTAGTATCTTTTTTCTCGGGAGGGGGACGAATAACAATTTTATCTATTGGTATGTCTTCTGGGATACCTTTATAGCCAAAGTCAATATAGATTAATTCACCATTATCAAAAGTTTTAACTTCAATCATATCTTCTTCTAAATTGGTTATTTCACCTGTAATGGTAAGTGGTAAATCACCACCAAAGTGAATATCAATAAAGGTAGTTGGTAATAAATTATTTTGTCTTGCATAGCCTTTATTTTCGGGCCGATCTAAAATAGTAATAGAATTAATACTTTCATCCGAAAGGTTACCTTCTTCGTTTATATTTAATTTGATTTTCTCTCCAGATATTTCATCAATAACTTCGATTTTTCTGGAATCAATATAATCTATTAAAAAGTTATGTTGATTAATATCTGGGTTGGATGGAGCATCTATTTGAATAATATCACCTAATTGTAAATAAATAGAATTATCTTTTTCCATTACTTTATAGTAACAGTAGAAATTAATATGAAATACGAAAAAAATTGATTTAAAAATATATTAAAGAAATTAAAATATAATAAATAAGATGGCTAGTTATAATCTACAAAGCGTTCCCCGAATTAATGAATTATTATTTAATAATGATAATTCATCTACTAGAGATGAAATAGCAAAATCTCTAAATTTAAAGCTAAAAACATGGAAATTTGGAGGTGTGAATTACCATATTCTAAAGTATGATAAGGAATGGTTGGCTAGAGAAAATGAAAAGACAATTGGTTTATTAAGATCGGTAATTTTTAAAGACGATGGTAAAATTGTTTGTTTTGCTCCTCCAAAATCTCAAAATACAGAAAACATTAAAATTACTTCGGAGGATCAATATGTTTCAGAACAATTTGTTGAAGGAACAATGATTAATATGTTTTATGAAACTGAGAATAGTAGTTGGCAAATAGCTACTAGGACAAGTGTAGGAGGAAAATTGAACTTTTATATGGAAAATGGTTTTAAGAGTGAAGAGACATTTTCAAGTATGTTTGAGGAAATAGTAAGTGAGGTTTGTCCCAATTTGAGAGAAAAATTAAACCAAAATTATATGTATAGTTTTGTAATTCAACATCCAAGAAATAGAATTGTGAAGCCGGTGGTTGAAAAGAGATTATACCTAGTAGAAATATATGAGATTGATGGACTTAATGTAACAAGTAAGAATGATAAGATGGAGGATGTAGTAAAAGAGATAGCTAATCTAAAATTACCTAAGCGTCTTCCAGTTAAATCAGAAGAAGAATTGAATCAATGTAAAGAAACATGTGCATCAATGAATACAAAATATTCAGTAGTAGGTGTAATTATTAAGGACAAGGAAGGAAACAGATATAAATTTAGAAATCCGAATTATGAACATGTAAGAAAGTTAAGAGGAAATCAGCCCAAATTGCAATATCAATATTTAGCTTTGAGACAAGAAGGAAAGATTGCAGAATATTTGAAATATTATCCAGAGCAGAAGAGAGTGTTTAATGAATATAGGAATTTGATGCATGATTATACAAATCAATTGTTTGAAAATTATATTAAGTGTTATGTAAAGAAGGAGCGGGAATTAAAAACATTTCCAGAAAATTACAGGACACATATGTATAAGTTGCATCATGAGCACTATATTCCGACTTTAATGCCAAAGAAGGAAGGAATAAATAAGTCATATGTAATTAATTATTTCAATGCGATTCATCCAGCTAAACAGATGTTTGTTTTAAATTATAGTAAGAGAACACAAATGAAAAAAGAAGAACAAGAAGAGGGAGCAGTATAAATAAAATAAAAAATAAAAATATTATAAATTTATTTTTTATTTATGATAATAAAAATGAAAAATATAAATATAATTAAATAAATAATAAATGTATTCGAAATTACCAAAAGAATTAATAATATTAATATATTTGTTTGATCAAACATATAGAGAAAAATTTAATTTATGCATGGATGAATTTAATCAAATAATTATAAAACGGGAAGAAAGGATAAATAATATTAATAGGGATTATTGGAATAAAGAAATGCCGTTGTCAGTAAAAAATTATTATTTACAATCCAAATTATTAATAAATTATATAAAATTTATTTAAAATTTTTTTGAATTTGGGAGAATATTTCAATAACTTTCTGACATGCTGTATTTAAATATTGAATAACTGTGGTATTAGTTTCACTACTATTAAAACCCATACGAATTACACCATTGGGGATATGAGGATGTGGAACTTTAAATCCAACAAAAGATAATGATTTATCTTTGATAAAATAGTCCTCATAAAGGAAATAAACTAGAGCATTTCCAATAGTATAATCTTGATCTTTTAAAGTAATAATAAACTCATTGGAAACAGTGGTGTTTTCATTTGTTTCAATTTTAATTTTGGAATCAGGTTCATTATCCATTTTTTCTAAAAGTGACATTATATATCTGCATTTTTTTATCATAATATCACATGCCTTATAAACAATCGCAAAATTAGTAAAAACTCCGACACTTTCAATGACAAAATCATAGCTATTTGGAATAGTAATTCGTTTACCATCTAAAAGAAACCAATTTTCTCTTTCAAAATCAATTTCTTCTTTAGATAATAATCCTTTTTTTTCATAATCTTTTTGAATATCATTCCATTTATCATTTGCAGCTACAGTATCAATAGTAGCACCATAAGCACATGTAGAGACTACATTATACATTCCATCTTCTTTGGCATGGCCATAATCTAAGGTAGAAATAAATTGAAGATGTTCGCCATCAAGATTATCAGATAATTTAGGGCGAAGACGACAAAGAGGAATAAAATCGCCAGTAATAGGATCAGATGGGAAAATATTGCGAACAGCAGATTCAGAAATATATTTATCGGAAGTAATATTTTTAATTTTAAAGTCTTTAGTAGTAACTAAAATAGTAGCATCAGTATCATTTTTTACATCTAATTCGACAGAATATTCGTCAATAGGAAATTCAGTATCATTAATATGTATTGGAATACACCCAATTCTTTGTTTTAAAATTTCATTATTAAATCTACTAGTATTAGTAATAATATCTACTTTGCTTTCGGAATGGGGAAAGGTTCTGAAAACAACAGTAGGAATTTCAGATAAAATAATTCTTCGTAATGAGTTTGCTAAACTGGTGGGAGTATTACTAAGTGTAAAATATAAAGTGTTATTCTCTTCAGATGTGATTGTAATCTTAGGCTGCATCATAGTGATTTAATATATTATAATAATTTATTTTAAAATCAATTTTTTTTATAAATAAATTAGTTAAAAGAGTATTAAAATAATTCATAAATAAATATAAATGAGTTTAGTATTATATTATAGTAATTATTGTGAAAATAGCAGAGGAATATTAAGAAGTTTATCCAAAAGTGAATTAAAAAATGAAATACATTTTATTTGCGTGGATAAAAGATTTAGAGATAATCAAAGTGGAGCTACTTATGTAGTTTTAGAAAATCAACAAAAAATATTGTTGCCTCCTCAAGTTACCAAAGTACCAGCTATGTTATTATTAAAAGAGGGAAATGCAGTAATATTTGGTAAAGAAATAGAATCTAGATTAAAACCACAAACTGATTTTAGAAATGCAGCTGCAGCTGGATTTAATGGAGAACCATTAGCATTTTCTTTAGGATCAGACCATACAGGTTGTTTTGGAGTAGCAAGTGATACATTTAGCTATTGGGATCAAGGAAGTGATGAATTATTAGCCAAAGGAGATGGTGGATTAAGACAAATGTATAATTATGCAACAGTGGATCATAATGGTAAGATAGAAACTCCACCGGATAATTGGACACCAGATAAAGTAGGAGAAACGGCAATGAAAGATATGGAAGCACAGAGAAATAATGATTTACAAATGCAACAAGTGAATAAACAAATAATTAATTAATATATTTAAAAACAATTAATATATTAATTTATAAATGGATAAAAGTGCAATTTTAAAAGGATTTAATAATCAATTTGAAGAGTTTTTGGAAGATGTAGTCATATTATTTCCTGAAAATAAAGATGTTAAAACAGCCCAAACCGGTTTAATGATGTTAAGAAAAGCAAATCCGAAGATGGTAATAGGGGTATGGTATAGATATGTATGTGAAAAGTATGAAGAGGAAATAGAAAAAGAGAATATAGAATATTTTTTACAAAAAGATTATAGTGATGATTTAAAGAAGAATCCTAATGCGTCACAAGTATTAGAAGGAATAGATAAAATTAGACAACCATTAAGAGAATTAGATGAAAGTAATAAGAAAAAAACAATACAATATTTAAAGAATTTAAACCAATTATCAAAAATATATAATAATAATTAGTTTGATTTAAACAAATTTTATTTATAAATTGTATAATGTCTAAATCAAATGATAAAGAGGAGGCGATGCCAGAAGATTTTCCCAAATTGGTTTATGATTTGATCAATGATATTTTGTTTACTTTTCCGGAATACAAAGATAGTTTAGATAGTGATTTATTAAAAATCAAGGAAGAACAAGATAAAGAAAGTGTGGGAAAAATATATGAGCATTTTAAGAAAGTATTACCAGAGAGATTTTTTGATATATTGTATAAGAATGAAGATATGTTTCAGAAGGAAGAAATAAATACGGAATTTTTGCCGGGGATTGATTTTAAAAAATTATGGAAAGAAGACATATCCCAAAAGACAAAAGAAACGATTTGGAAATATTTGCAATTAATTTTGTTTACTGTAATTGGTAAAGTAGATTCGCAAGATTCATTTGGCGATACAGCGAAATTATTTGAAGCTATAAATGAGGATGAGTTAAAAGAGAAATTAGAAGAAACAATGAGTAATTTACAGAATATGATGGGAGGAGA
>Ga0070752_1001131_pt1 | contig 19384 bp, 18 predicted proteins | sample VirMetDEL_Aug_30_FD_77440 | JGI IMG/M metagenome (GOLD analysis project Ga0070752, IMG submission 77440) | Aqueous microbial communities from the Delaware River and Bay under freshwater to marine salinity gradient to study organic matter... | ecosystem: Environmental > Aquatic > Marine > Coastal...
CAAGGGCCTGGTCAACTCCCGCGAGCACCTCGACAGCCTGTTCGAGACCGAGCACCTGGGCAGCGCCACCCTCCAGCAGTACCTGCACAACAGCCAGCACGCCCACGGCGCGCACAACCACTGAGCCAGGGAGCCCTGACATGAAATTGCTAGATCGCTTGTTCGAACGCTCCACTCGCCACGTGGCCGACACCACCTCGCGGCGTAACTTCCTCGGTCGCCTCGGCTCAATGATGGTGGCCGGCGCCGCCCTGCCCGTGCTGCTGCCCATCGACCGCACCAGCAAGGCCCTGGCCGCCGAAAACCCGCAGGCCGGTGATCCGGGCGACCCCAATAGCTGCGACTACTGGCGCTACTGCTCCATCGACGGTTTCCTCTGCAGCTGCTGCGGCGGCTCCGTCACCTCCTGCCCACCGGGCACCGAAGCTTCTCAGGTGACCTGGATCGGCACCTGCCGCAACCCGGCGGACGGCAAGGACTACATCATTTCCTACAACGACTGCTGCGGTAAGCACAGCTGTGCCCAATGCGCCTGTACCCGCAACGACAGTGAGGAACCGCTGTACCGACCGTTCAACAACAACGACGTCAACTGGTGCCTCGCGGCCAAGTCGCACATTTACCACTGCACGGTCTCGATCATCCGTGGCGTGGCAATCTGAGCCAGGAGCACTGCCATGCGTTTGCCACTGATCATTGCGCTGGCCTCTGCCATGGTCCTTCCACAGGCCATGGCACGTGCCATCCCGGATCCGAATCAGAAGCACGCGCCAGGTAACGAAGCACCGCAGAAGCCGATTTCACAAGCGGGCTACAGCACGCCGGTGAACTATCAACTGCAATGCGCCGGATGCCATCTCAGCGATGGCACCGGCTCCAGGGCCAACGACACGCCGAAGATGAAGGGTTTCGTCGGTAACTTCCTCAAGGTCGAGGGCGGGCGTGAGTTCCTGGTGCGCGTACCCGGCATGTCGCAATCTGCGCTCAACAATGCGCAGCTGGCCGACCTGCTCAACTGGTTGCTGGACAAGAACGGCATGGCGGGTGCCAGCATGCCAGAGCACTACCAGCCCTATACCGAGGAAGAGGTGGCCAGAATCCGCAAGGCTTCGCTGCTCAACCTGCCTGATGTACGGGCCGGCTTGATCCATCAGATGGTCGAGCAGTCCATCGAAATCGACGACGGCATGGCACATCCGCCGTCAGATCCCACCACCCAGGGAAGTCTGAAATAGGCCGTTGTTTGTAGACAGTTTTGGACATTACCGGCCTGCAAGCAGCGATCTGCTCATGACATGAGCAGGTCGCTGCTGGCTTTGGTGCTACTGATCATTGCGAGCACTTCGCGCTGGCCTTTTCTCTCGTCACTGTCGCGTTCCTGCGCCATCGCCACGAGCCATCAGTCAGGGTAGAGAGCGGATGATCTGTAGATCGTGCGGCTTTCCACGCTTTTAGCGGTCTTTCAGTGCTTACTTCGCGCGTCATTCCCTCATAGGATGTGAGCGCCCGATCCTGCAAGGAGCACCTATGGACATTCTGTTACTGATCGCCGTCGCCTTCGTGGTGCCCTTCATCTATTGCTGGCGACGCTCACGTCCCAAGCCTCTAGCGCGCAAAAGAAAGCGCAGCGGCCTGAGCGGACAGGACTCCGGCTCAGGTTTCAGTGACGGGGGCTTCGACTACAGTGGAGGCAGCGATGGGGGCGGCGGCGGTGGTGATTGATCCACCGGCCTCGCCTCAGATCATTCCCAGCCTCAACGCCTGCACGGTTGCAGTCGCCTGAACGAACAATGCCGCACCCCAGGGTGCGGCATTGTTCGTTACAGCGCTCGGATCAGCTCAGCGCGTCACGGCTGTGCACGCCGTCGACCAGACGCTGGATACCCAGCGGGTTGGCGTCCTGCAAGGCTTCCGGCAGCACTTCGTCCGGGTAGTTCTGGTAGCAGACCGGACGCAGGAAGCGGTGGATCGCCAGGGTGCCGACCGAGGTACCACGGGCGTCGGAGGTGGCCGGGTAAGGGCCGCCATGGACCATGGTGTCGCACACTTCCACGCCAGTCGGGTAACCGTTGAGCAGCACACGGCCGGCTTTGACTTCCAGCAGCGGCAGCAGGTCGCGGAAGGCGCTCAGGTCGTCACGCTCGGCGATCAGCGTGGCGGTCAGCTGGCCGTGCATGCTCTGCAGGGCACGGCTCAGCTCGGCACTGTCGGCAACTTCGACGACGATGGTGGTCGGGCCGAAGACTTCTTCCTGCAGCAGGTGGTCGCCTTCGAGCAGCATGCTCACGTCAGCCTTGAACAGCTGCGGCTGCGCCTGGTTGCCGGTTTGCTCGTTACCCGCCAGGTGCGTGACCTTGGCGTGGTCGTTGAGCAGAGCCAGGCCGCCCGTGTAGCTACGCAGGGTGCCGGCATTGAGCATGGTCTGCGCCGGCTGGCTGGCGATGGCGTCGGCCAGGCCGGCGACGAACTCGCTGAACTCGGCGCTGCGAATGCCGATGATCAGGCCCGGGTTGGTGCAGAACTGGCCGCAACCCAGTACCACGGAGCCTGCCAGCTCCCTGGCGACGGTGGCGCCGCGAACCTTCAGGGCACTTGGCAGGACGATCACCGGGTTGACGCTGGACATCTCGGCGAACACCGGGATCGGCTGCGGGCGGGCAGCGGCCATGTCGCACAGGGCGCGACCGCCTTTTAGCGAACCGGTGAAGCCGACCGCCTGGATGGCCGGGTGCTTGACCAGGATCTCGCCAACGCCGCCGCCGAAGATCATGTTGAACACGCCGTTGGGCATGCCGGTTTTCTCGACGGCGCGGATGATCGCATCGGCCACGCACTCGGCGGTGGCCATGTGACCGCTGTGCGCCTTGAACACCACCGGGCAACCTGCAGCCAGCGCCGAGGCGGTATCGCCACCGGCGGTGGAGAACGCCAGCGGGAAGTTGCTGGCGCCGAACACGGCAACCGGGCCAACGCCGATCTGGTACTGACGCAGATCCGGGCGTGGCAGCGGCTGGCGATCCGGCAGGGCGCGGTCGATGCGCGCGCCGTAGAAGTCACCACGACGCAGCACCTTGGCGAACAGGCGCATCTGGCCACTTGTACGACCACGCTCGCCCTGAATGCGGGCAGCCGGCAGTGCGGTTTCACGGGTGACCAGAGCAACGAAATCGTCACCGAGGGCATCGATTTCGTCGGCAATCGCCTCGAGGAACTCGGCACGGCGTACGGCCGACAGGTTGCGATAGCTCGGGTAAGCGGCGGCAGCAGCCTGGGCGGCAGCGTCGACTTCTTCCGGCGTGGCCTGGATAAAGGTGTACGGCAGCGCTTCACCGCTGCTGGCGTCGAGGCTTTTGTGCTGCACGGTGCCGGCGGCGCGGCGCTCACCACCGATGTAATTGTGGCCAGTCAGACTCAGCATGGCGTTCTCCTGTCAGGAGGGACGGCGACGCCGCCCCAGGACAATGAATGAGGCCTCGACCTTCTGAGTCGAGGAGTGACAACTCTACTGCAGTTGTCAGACATATGATAAGTGATAACTTCGGCATTCGTCCCCTTGTGAGGGCGCAATCCGTCAATCCGCCAGGCGGATTTTCGACCCGACAGCAACGCCGCCGAGCCTGACAGCGGCTTAAAGCTGGCGTACACCACCGACCTTCACCGCTGGCGCATGCACGCTGACCCCGTTGCGCAGCGGCTCGCCCAGCGCATCCAGGCTGACTTCGAAGGTATCCCCAGGTTGCGCCTTGATGCCGTCGGCGAACGACAGGGTCGCAGTGCCGAAGAAGTGCACGTGCACGTCACCCGGACGCAGGAACTGGCGATACTTGAAGTGGTGGTACTCGAGGTTCTCCAGGCTGTGGCACATGTTGTCCTCGCCAGAGAGGAACTCCTTCTCCCACAACACCTGGTCGCCACGCCGGATACGGCTGATGCCGGACAGGTGGCGCGGCAGGTCACCGATCAGCATCTCCGGACCGAAGGAGCAGAAACGCAGCTTCGAGTGGGCCAGGTAGAGGTAGTTCTTGCGCTCGACCACGTGGTCGGAGAACTCGTTGCCCAGCGCGAAGCCGATGCGATACGGCTGGCCATCGTCGCCAATCACGTAGAGGCCGGTCAGCTCCGGCTCTTCACCGAAGTCCTCGGCGAAGTCGGGTACCGGGAAGTCCTCACCGGGGCGAACCACGATGCTGCCGTCCCCCTTGTAGAACCACTCCGGCTGTGCGCCTTCGTTGCCTGCAGCCGGGCGACCGCCGGCCATGCCCCACTGGAACATCTGCATGGTGTCGGTGAGCTTGCCTTCGGCCTGCTGCGCTTCCACCTGCTGGTGCATCTTGTCGCGCGTGGAGGCGCTACCCAGATGGGTCAGACCGGTACCGGAGATCAGGCAGTGAGCCGGATCGTCATGATCCAGCGGTGACAGCAGACGCTTCTGCTCGATCAGCTCGGCGTAGACCGGGCCCTGTTCGACGCCCAGACGTTCGATCTCGGCGATCAGGCCGTGACCGTTACGGATCGCCTGCAGCGCCAGCTCACGGGTGCTGCTGACGCCCTTGACCACGCTGATGCGTGCGTCACCGACGACGCCGACCTGGCGCCGGCCCTGTTCGTTCTCAAGCTGAATCAACCGCATCGCTGTGCTCCTGTTGTTCTTGTCCGGTTGCTCTTGCGCCGACGCTGCGGCGTTGCTTGGCCAGCACTTTAAAAATTGCCCGCAGTGCTGCCTAATGAAAGCTTCTGATTAGGTGATAACTTTTCGTCATCCCCCTATGTTGCAGCCACTCAACTACATCGTTTCGCGCCTGCGTATTCGCCAGTTGCGCCTGCTGATCGCCCTCGACGAGCTGGGCACCCTGCACCGTGCCGCCGAGCGCATCGCCATCAGCCAGCCGGGTGCGACCAAGGCGCTGCACGAGATCGAAACCACCTTCGGCACGCCCCTGTTCATACGCACGGCCCAAGGTCTGCAGGCCAATGACATGGGCCGCTGCGTGATCCGCTACGCGCGCCTGATCCACACCGACTTGGCACACCTGCACGACGAGATGCAGGGCATCCTCCAGGGCCATGGTGGTCACCTGGCGGTGGGCACCATCGCCGGCTCGGTGCCGCTGGTCCTGCGCGCCCTCACCCGCCTGCGCCAGGCGCAGCCGGATATTTCCGTGCAGATCGTCGAGGACATCAGCCCGCGACTGCTCAAGCTGCTCGATGAAGGCCGCCTGGATCTGGCCATCGCCCGCACCAGTGGCAGCCAGCATCCGGACGCCTACGAGTGTCTGAGCCTGCATGCCGAGCGCCTGGCGCTGGTCGCAGCCCCGCAGCATCCGCAGCAGAACAACCCGGGGCTGCAGTTGGCCGACCTGAGCGCCTACAGCTGGGTGGTCTACCCGACCGGCACACCGATGCGCACGGTGCTGGAGCGTGAATTCGGCGAAGCCGGCCTGGAGTTTCCACGCAACCCGCTGGAAACTTCCTCGACCTTCACCATGCTCAGCCTGCTGCAGGAAGACCCGCAGCTGGTGGCGGTGATGCCCCACTCCATCGCCTGCTCCAGCGAAGGCTTCGGCCTGCTGCGCCGCTTGCCACTATCGCTGCAGTCGCGTAACGAACCGTGCTCGATCATTCATCGCAGCGGCACTAGCCTGCCGCCCTTGGCAGCGCAATTGCTGGAGCTCCTGCGCAACGAGCTGGACACGCTGTTGGAAGATGTCTGACAGGCACTGTCCACAGCCGCATCAGGAGAGCATTCGCGGACAAGTCCGCTCCCACGATGCAAGCCGCAGCGCCTGCGTTTACTGTGGGAGCGGACTTGTCCGAAGGTCATGGCAGCTGGCGGAAGGCCGACGCCTCTCTAGCATTGCGCCACCAATGCCACAGCCTCGGCCACGCCATCAGCGCACTTACAACGACTGACGCAGCAACTCGGCGTAGTCCTCGGCACTCGCTACCCGCGGGTTGGTCTTGTGGCTATGGTCGGCCAGCGCACCTTCGATGATCGCCGGGAACAGCGACTCGTCCACGCCCATTTCCGCCAGGCCCGAAGGCATGCCGAGACGACGGTTCATCTCACGGATCGCCGGGATGATTTCCTCCGCGCTACCCAACCCCATGGCCTGAGCGATGCGTTGCAGTTTCTGCTCGTCGTGCACCGAGTCGGACTGCGCGTTGAAGGTGATAACTGCCGGCAGGAATACCGCGTTGAGGGTGCCGTGGTGCAGCCTCGGGTTGATGCCGCCAAGCGCGTGACTGAGGCTGTGCACGCAACCCAGGCCCTTCTGGAACGCCAGGGCACCCTGCATCGAGGCGCTCATCATATTCAGCCGCGCTTCGCGGTCACCCGGCGTACGCGTGGCTCGCTCGATATGCCGCCAGGCACGCCACAAACCATCCAGGGCGATGCCGTCGGCGGGTGGGTTGAACGCCGGCGCCATGAAGGTTTCCAGGCAGTGGGCGATGGCATCCATACCCGTGGCAGCGGTCAGTTGCGCCGGCAAGCCGAGGGTCAGTTCGGGATCGCAGATCGCCGAGCGCGGGATCAGATAGGGCGAGATGACGCCGACCTTGCGCCCATCATCGAGAATCAGGATGGCGCCACGACCGACTTCGCTGCCGGTGCCGGCGGTGGTGGGGATGGCGATCACCGGCGCGGTGGCGGTGGTGATACGGGTCAGCCCACCTTCGATGACGGCGAACTGCTTCAGCGGGCCTTCATGGGTGCCGCATACGGCAACACCCTTGGCCAGGTCGATGGAAGAACCGCCACCGACCGCGATGATGCCGTCGAAGCCGCCATCGCGATAACGCGCAGCCGCAGCACGCACCACACCTTCATTCGGGTTCGGCGGCGTCTGGTCGAATACCTCGGCAACGGCGGGCTCGGCCAGTTGCGCCAGCACCTTGTCGACGATACCTGCAGCACGCACCCCGGTATCGGTGACGATAAAGGGCCGAGTGATTCCAATGCGCTGACACTCGGCAGCCAACTGGCCGAGGGCGTCATAGCCGAACTGGACTTGGGTGAGGTAGTTGATAAGTGCCATGGGAAGCCTCTGCTTTGTTTTTTGTAATAGCAGGCAGCGGAAAACGTCGAGTAAAATCACTCGGACATTCTCACGGATAGCCTTGCCGCCCAGGCAAACTATGAGATAGAGGCGCTCCTGACTAATGAGAGGCGCTGATACTGCTATAAGGGAAAGCTATATATGCTGCCATCGGTGTCCTCCATTTTTTCCCGCCTGCGCTTCCGCCAGCTGCGCCTGCTGATTGCCCTTGGCGAGCAGGGCTCGTTGATCAAGGCCGCAGAGCTGGTCTCGATCAGCCAACCCGGGGCGACCAAGGCGCTGCAGGAAATAGAAAGCACACTGGGGGCGCCACTGTTCGTGCGCACCAATCGCGGCCTGGAAGCCAATGAGCTAGGGCATTGCGCGATTCGCTACGCCAAGTTGATCCAGACCGACCTGACTCACTTACGCGAAGAAATGATGGGCATTCTCCAGGGTCACGGCGGACGTCTGTCGGTCGGCGTGATCATGGGCGCAGTACCGTTCATGACGGATGCGCTGACCCGGCTGCTGGAGGAGCACCCGGATCTGTCGGTGGAAATCGTCGAAGACACCAGTGCTCGGCTGCTCAGCCTGCTCGACCAGGGCCGTCTGGATTTGGCGATCTGCCGCAGCAGCATCAGCCGCCAGCCGGAGCAATACGACTGCATCGACGTGCGTGACGAAACCCTGGCCGTGGTCGCCAACCGTGATCATCCGCTGGCTGGCCGCGCGCAACTGGAGCTGGCCGATCTGGCTGAAAGTCGCTGGGTGGTCTACTCGGCCAACATGCCGATGCGCCTTTCACTGGAGCGGGAATTCCAGCAGGCGGCGCTACGCTTCCCGTTGCACCTGCTGGAAACCACCTCGGCCTTCACCACTTTGTCGCTGCTGCAGAAGAACCCGGAACTGGTCGCCCTGCTGTCGACAGACGTGGCGCGCTTCTGCACCGGCTTCGGCATGACCTGCATCCTGCCGCTGCAACTGAAGAGCCGCAGCGAACCGTATCAGCTGATCACCCGACGCGGCGTCAGCCTGTCTTCGATCAGCCGTTTGTTCATCGAGCAACTCACGTCAACACAAAGTACTACCTGAGCATCAGAGCAGACCGCGTGCCGCGAGATTGTTCATCAGCGCACCAAGACCGAACTGCCAAGCAGCTGTCTTGTCGCTGTGATTGACGCGGTTATACAAGGTACCCAACTGCTCGCTGCTGATAATCACGCGGTCGGCAAGCTTGTGGGTGAAGCCACCACCGGGTGCGTCGCGATCATCGGTCGGGGCGAACAGAGTGCCGAGAAACAAAAGGAAGCCATCGGGGTATTGGTGATTACGATTGAGCGCCTGGCCAACCAGATCAAGCGGATCACGACTGATCTTGTCCATGGAGCTACTGCCGTCGAGGACATAGCCATCGACGCCCTCGACGCGCAGACCAACTACCGTATTGCGTACGTCATCAAGACTGAACGTATCGTCGAACAGGCGGATGAACGGGCCAATGGCGCAAGAGGCGTTGTTGTCCTTGGCCTTGCTCAGCAGCAGCGCACTGCGGCCTTCGAAATCCCGTAGGTTGACGTCGTTGCCCAGGGTCGCCCCGAGCACCTCGCCTCGGCTGTTGACGGCCAGGACGACCTCCGGCTCCGGGTTGTTCCACACTGAGTCGGGATGAATGCCGATCTCCGCCCCACTGCCAACGGCAGACAGTACCGGTGCCTTGGTGAAAATCTCGGCATCCGGACCGATCCCGACCTCCAGGTATTGCGACCACAAGCCCTGCTCCTGTAGCAACGCCTTGACCTGCAGGGCCTTCTCCGAGCCGGGCTTGATGCTGGCGAAATCGTCACCCAGCACCTGCCCGACCTTGGCTCGTACACCTTCGGCCAGGCTGGCGTCTCCACCGGCACGCTCCTCAATCACACGCTCGACCATGCTGGAGGCGAAGGTGACGCCCGCAGCCTTGAGCACCTGCAGATCGGCCGGCGCCAGCACGCTGGGCAGCTGCGGATTGAAGTCAGCACCACTATTGCACAGCAGTACCTCGACGCTGCACAGCGGGGTGCCACCGACGCTCGCCAAGCAGGCCAACAACTGCTCGCGCTCGAACAGGCCACTGAGAGTCGGCGCCAGAGTGGAGAGATCGTAGACGCCATCTTCACGCAGCAGGACGGGCGCCGGCCCAGCATGCTCTCCGGGTAGCCATGCCCGGCCGACAAGGGTCCCGCGCAGACCGTCGGTGGGTAAGGTGTTTCTGGGCGAAAGGCTGAGAGCGTGTGGCATGGCAGTTTCCGTATTATTGGGCGAAAGGGATACCTGCGAGGGCACCCAGTGGTGCAATCACGTTGATCGACCTTATCTCTCCAGTCGTGATAACCACCAATGACTATTAGTCAGTACACGATATGATCCGGTTATCGAATATTCCTGAGCCATCTCTCATGAGCCATGCCGGTAACCTCCCGATGCTTCACAACTGGTTGCGCTACCGCCACCTGGCGTTGATCGACAGCCTGGCCCGCACCGGCAACATGCACAGCAGTGCCCAGCAGTTGGGGTTGAGCCAGCCTGCAGTAAGCAAGATGCTGCGCGACATCGAGAACCAGTTCGGTTTCACCCTGTTCGAGCGCCTCAATCGCGAATTGCCAGCTACCGAACTGGGGGCGGAGGTGGTCGCCTATGCACAGCGCGCCCTGAATGACTGCCAGACCTTCAGCTATCGACTGGAAAGCCTGCGCCAGGGCGGCCATGGCTACCTCAGGGTGGGAGCAATATTCGCCGCCACCGCGCATGCACTCCCTGAGGCGTTGCTACGTCTGAAAGGCAGGCGTCCGCTGCTGACCATCGAACTATTGGAGGACACCAGCGACCACTTGCTCAAGCTGCTGGAGCACAAGCAGCTGGACATGGTGGTCGGACGCTTCACCGACCATCCGCAGCGTCAGCGCTTTGATTTCATGGCGCTGGCCGAAGAGCCTTTCCTACTCATCGCTCGCCCCGAGCACCCGCTCTGCGCGCGACATCGTGTCAGTCCAATGCAATTGACCGAATGGCCCTGGGTGCTCTACCCACTCAACACTCCGCTGCGCCAGTCACTGGAGCAGTCATTCAGCGACGCAGGCGTAACCGCGCCGGCGAACAGCATCGAAACCACCTCAGTGCAAACCACACTGAAACTGCTTGGCAACAGCAACACCCTAGCCCTGCTGCCCGAAGCAGTGGTGCGGCAGAACCTACTCGATGGCAGTCTTAAACAACTTCAAACAAATCTGGCACCACCACCGCTGGCCTACGGCGTACTGCTGCGCAAGGAGGAACCCATCTCCTCCGCAGCACGCGACCTCATTGAGGCCTTGCGCGCCGCCATCCTCGAACAGTGATCAGCGAATAACCCCAAGTTATGACTCGATGAAAAAGCCTCATTAGACACCTCCCCCGGAGTTGCCTAGCTTCGGCCTTGCTTTGATTCCACACCGTGCCATCTGCCTGGCCGACTCGTTCAAGCGGAACCTAGCTGCACCTCACTCAAAATAACTTCAATAGGTGAACCTTCATGATCAAGCTAAGCACTCTGCTGCGCCCGCTCAGCCTCGCCCTCGGCTTTTCCCTTCTCGGCGCCCCTGTGGCAGCCATGGCCGAATACCCGAACAAGCCCATCCAATTGATCGTGCCGTGGGCCGCCGGTGGCGGCAGCGACTCTGCCGCACGCGGTATCGCCACGGCCCTGGAGAAGGAGTTGGGCGTCACCATCAACGTCGTCAACCGTCCCGGCGGTGGCAGCGTCGTGGGCCACACGGTGATGGCCAGCGCCAAACCCGATGGCTATACCCTGGGCTTCGTCACCGGCGAGCTGAACATGATGCACTGGCAGGGGCTGACCAAGATCACCCACGAAGACTTCACCCCCCTGGCCATGACCAACTATGACTACCCTGGGGTCCAGGTCGCTGCCGATGCCCCCTACGACAACGTCGAAGCGCTCCTGAAGGACATCGCCGACAAACCCAAGGGCACCTTCAAGGCCTCCGGCACTGGCCTGGGCGGTATCTGGCATGTGGCATTCGCCGGTCTGCTGATGGATCGCGGCATCGAGCCCAACAAGGTCACCTGGATTCCCAGCCAGGGCGCAGCACCGGCCATGGTCGAACTGGCGGCAGGGAGTATCGAACTCGTCCCCTCCTCAGTACCCGAGGCACGTTCGATGATCGAGGCGGGCAAGGCCAAGGGCCTGGCGATTCTGTCCCCTGAGCGCAATCCGGCCTTCCCGGATATCCCAACCATCAAGGAAAGCATCGGCAGTGAATACTCCCTGGGGGAATGGCGCGGTGTTGCTGGCCCCAAAGGTATGGACCCGACCGTGGTGGCCAAGCTCGAAGAAGCACTGGAGAAAGCCTACAACAGCGAGTTGTATCAGGACTTCATGAAGCGCCAGGGTTTCGGCGTCGAGTGGCATAAAGGGGCGGACTTCAAGGCCTTCCTCGTAGAGAACAACGCGTACATGGGCGGCATCATCGAAAAGATCGGCATGAAGAAGTGATTTCATCCGATACGACGCCCCGCAGGGGCGTCGCCTGCTTGGTTTCAGCAGTTTGAGAGCGCACCATGAAAGACCTCCTGTTCGGCGTCATTTTCATCGTTCTTGGCACCACCGTATGGCTCCTCGCGCGTGAGTTTCCCGCAGTACCGGGCATGCAGTACGGCGCCGACCTGTTTCCTTCCCTGATTGCTATTGGCATGACCCTCGGCGGTCTGCTGCTGAGCATCAACGCGCTACGTCAGTTGCGTATCAGTGGGCCTGGCCAAAGTACACCTCGCCTTCCCCGACCTAGCCTCGCGGTGATTCTGCCGGGCGCACTGGTGGTGGCCTACATCTACCTCAGCGACACCGTTGGTGCGGGCCCAATGATGCTACTGATCATGCTGGCGCTACTTGTCCAACGCGGTGTTCGCGTACTACCCGCCACCCTCATCGCCGGGGTGGCCACGTTAGTGATCAGTCTGTCCTTCGGACACCTGCTCAAGGTGCCCCTGCCCGTCGGCCCTCTGGGTTTCTGAGGAAACACGCATGAACGAATTACTCGACGGCATCTTGCTCGTTTTCAATTTCCAGACGCTGCTGGTGATCCTAATTGCTGCGCTGTTCGGCGTTTTCGTCGGCGCCATTCCGGGCCTGTCGGCCACCATGGCTGTGGCCTTGCTGGTGCCAATCACCTTCGCCATGGAACCCACGGCTGCTATCGCCGCGATCATCACCACCGCAGCCATGGCCATTTTCGCCGGCGACATCCCCGGCACCTATCTGAACATTCCCGGCACACCGGCATCAGCGGCCTACGTAGCCGACTCCGCCGCTCTCGGACGTATGGGGCGCGCCCGCGAGGCGCTGGGTATAAACGTCACCTGTTCGGTGATCGGTGGACTGACCGGCACCCTGGTGCTGGTGATGATTGCACCGTCACTGGCCGAGTTCGCATTGAACTTCAGCTCCTTCGAGTACTTCTGGCTAGCCGTGCTCGGCCTGGGCAGTGCGGTGTTCATATCCACGGGATCGGCGATCAAAGGTTTCCTGTCACTGATGGTTGGCCTGCTGCTGGCCACCGTAGGCCTGGACCTGGTCACTGGAGCACCACGCTTCACCTTCGATGTTCCAGACCTGATGGCAGGGATCAACTTTATCCCTGTAATGATCGGCTTCTTCGCCATGTACGAAGTTATGAAGCTCTATGCCCAGCCCCGGAATAAAGGCAATGACAACGGCTCGCCCCAAGACATTGCCCCCCAACATGGCAGCGTATTCGGTCTGGTGCCGACACACCTCAAACGCTACTGGAAGAACGTGATCCGCGGTAGCAGTCTGGGCGCGTTCATCGGTGCATTGCCCGGTGCCGGAGCGGATATCGCAGCCTGGATCTGCTACGCCGTCAGCAAGAAACGCTCGAAGACGCCCGAAGCCTACGGCAAAGGCCATATCGAAGGACTCGTCGACGCGGGTTCGGCGAATAACGCTGCGGTAGCCGGCGCCTGGGTACCGGCCCTGGTGTTCGGCATCCCGGGGGACTCCATAACCGCCATCGTGATAGGTGTGCTCTACATGAAGGGCATGAACCCCGGCCCGACCATATTCATGGACAACAGCGCCATGGCCTACGGCCTCTTCACCGCGTTCTTCGTCGCCAACCTCATCCTGATCCCCATCGGCTATCTGGCAATTCGCAGCGCGCACATCTTCTCCGTCACTCCTACCCGCGTGCTGATGCCGATCATCCTATGCTTCTGCATCGTTGGGTCATTCGCCATCAACAACAGTCTCACCGATGTATGGATCATGTTGATCTGCGGCGCGGTCGCCTACCTGATCGCCAGCGCCGACTTTCCTATCGCTCCGGCAATCCTGGGTCTGGTGCTGGGCAATATCCTGGAAAGCAATTTCATGACCTCGATGATCAAGGCCGACGGCAACCTGCTGGCCTTCGTCGAACGCCCGATCAGCATCGGCCTGGCCTCGCTCGTGCTGCTGGTGGCCCTGTTCCCGGTGCTCACCAAGTACTGGCGCATGCGCCCCCCGTGCACTCTGTCCAAGCCCAAGGAAGCCCTCGAATGAGCCGTATCGCCCCAACAGAACTCGAACAATTCATCGAGCAACTGTTTCTCGACGCTGGCGTGAGCCCGGACGTGGCAGGCGTCGTCAGCCGCGTACTGGTCGAGGGCGATCTGCTCGGTCATCACACCCATGGCGTGAAGCTCGCCCAAGGCTATCTCAAAGACCTGCGCGCCGGCCACGCCAAAGGTAATGCCGAGAGTTTGCGAATCATCCGCCAGACACCGGCGGCGCGACTCTATGACGCCGGCTATCTGCTTGGCCCTTACTGCGTGGAGCAGGCGCTGGACTTCACTGCACAGGCGGCGCGCACTTTCGGTATTGGGGTGGCGACCATCCGCCGTTCGCACCATATCGCCTGCCTGGCCGCCTATCTGCAGCGCTACACCGAGCAGAACCTGATTCCGCTGGTGCTCACCTCCGATCCTGCTGTGGCCTCAGTGGCCCCGCATGGTGGCCTCGACCCGGTTTACACACCCAACCCGCTGGGCATCGGCATTCCCACCAGCGAGCAGCCGATTCTCATCGACGTTAGCATGTCGACCATCACCAACGGCCTGGTGAACAAGACCCACCAGGCTGGCGGGCAGCTCGAGCACGCTGCGCTGATCGGCCCGGATGGCCAGCCAACCCGCGATACAGCGGTGTACTTCGGCGCGCCGCAGGGCGCGATCCTACCACTGGGCAGCCTGGAGTTCGGCCACAAGGGCTTCGCCCTCGGCACGATGGTCGAGGCGCTGACCGCAGGCCTGGGCGGCTTCGGCCGCAAGGACGGCGTCAAGCAATGGGGCGCGGCAGTGACCGTGCTGACCTTCGACCCGGTGTTCTTCGGTGGCGTGGATGAGCTAAAGGCAGAGATGGATCATTTCGTCGGCACCTGCCTGGAAAGCCGGCCACGCGCACCACAGAACCCCGTGCGTATGCCGGGTCATGCCGGTATCAAGCGCCGCGCCAATGCCCTCGAGCAGGGGCTATCCTTGCCAGAAGATGTACTGGCGGCGCTGCATGGAGCGGCCAACGAAGCCGGTTGCGCATACCCTTTCTGACCCAACACAGAACGCCCGAATCGACTCACCGATCCGTAACGCTAACCGGGATGCAGATGCCTCAAGCCTGGTCCCGGTGATTCTCTTGAACACGATGATACGAACGAAGACATGGGGGCGAGCTCGCTCCCATGTCTTTCAGATTGTCGTTCACTCCACTACCGGCAACAGCTGCGCACTCTCGCGCAACAGAGCCAGTACGCATTTGGCGGCAGGAGACAGTAGATCCTCGTTCTTGGTGATGATGCCGTAAGCCATCAGGTTGCGGTTGAGATCATCCTCGATTCCCGCCTCCAGTTCGGCGATAGCCAGCATGCCGTAACGCGCATAGTGCGCCACCACTTCACGCGGCAGCACGGTAAGCATGTCGTTCTGTTCAAGCAGCGTGGTCACCATCAACAGGTTTTCGGCATTGACCACCTTGCTCGGCGGGTACATGCCGACATGCTGGAAAAGAGCGTCGAACTCATACCGCAGCACACTCCCAGAAGGCGGCAACACCCAATCTGCAGCATGCAAGTCCTCGCGCGACAGCACGTGAGTGATCAACCCCGCCCGCGCGCAGACGCACAAAGGCTCTTTGTACAACGGCTCGAAACACATGCCGGTCTGGGCGCTGTCGGCAAAGAAACGCGCGACCAGAAAATCCAGTTCGCCATCATTGAGAATCGCCATCAGGTCAAGGCTTGACCCCGTACGAATACTCAATTCCAGATTCGGATAGCCCTGTTTGACTCGTCGAGTAAGCTCTGGGAGCAACTCGGCACAGGGAGTGAGAATGGTGCCAATGCGCACATGCCCTCGTTGACCGCAGCGCATCGCAAAGATCTCATCGAAGGCATCCTCCAGGCTGGTCTGAATGCGCCGCGCATGGCGAATCATCGCTTCGCCATAGAGCGTTGGTACCACGCCACGGGCATGGCGCTCGAATAGTGCGACCTCAAGGCCGTCCTCCAGCTCCTTGAGCAGCTTGGAGATGGCCGGCTGGGAGATCCCCAGCCCTTCTGCGGCACGATTGAGGTTTCCGGTATCACCCAGCGCCACCAACAAGGGAATGTGCCGGCTCTTCAGCCGGGCCCTGACAAACCAGCTGCTATTCAGAGGCTTCATGGAAAACCTGGCATATCAATTTGTATATTGAAAAGGCACAAATACATATTTGTTGATGATCTCTCGTCTGTCTACTCTCTACCCTCAGAATTACAGATGCCGCACTATCCATCTGTTTTCCGCAGCAGCTCTATTTCGGGCCTCTGCGCTAGAAGATGCCCTTATAAAAATAACTGGAGAGGCACCATGAAACTCACTGCAACCCCTTACCGCCTAGGCAAGGGCCTCGCGGCCCTGACATTGATCCTGAGTTCGACAACTGCACTGGCGGAAGAGGAATGGAAGTTCCAGATCAACGTCAATGCCGGCGATGACGAGTTCCGCATCGCCCAGGAATGGGCCAAGAGCGTCGGCGAGAAGACCAACGGCGAAATCCTCATCGAGGTAATGCCGACCGGCACCATCGTCGGCAACAACGAGACCCTGGACGCTGTCGGCGCCGGCATCATTCAGGGCCACATCACCGACCCTGGCTACTTCTCCGGCAAGAATCCTGCCTTTGCCGTCTACGGCAATATGGTCGGTGCCTGGAACGATACCGCGACCTTCCTTGGCTTCATGCGCAACGGCGGCGAGGACGGTTACAACCGTCTGGTCGAGCCGTACAACGTGCACCTGATTCGCGCCGGTGCTGTTGGCGTCGAGTCGCTGATCACCAAACGGCGCATCGAAAAACTGGATGACTTCAAGGGATTAAAGGTCCGCGCACCAGAAGGCATGGTATCGAACGCCTTCAAGCTGGTTGGCGCAGCACCAGTGAACCTGCCGACATCCGAGGTTTACACGGCACTGGAAAAGGGTGTGATCGATGCCGCCGACTACACCGTTTTCGCCACCAACTACCAGCAGGGCTACCATAAGTACGCGCCCTTCGCGATTTACCCCGGCTTCCATTCGATGCCGATGAAGGACATCTCCATCAACAAGGCCACCTGGGATGGGCTCAGCGACGAGCACAAGCGCATTCTCGAAGAGTCGGTGGACGCCTTCACCGCCCAGCTGATCGGAGACCTGCAGACCAAGGACGAAGAGCAGGTGGCAATCGCCAAGCAGAAAGGCGACGTAACCCTGACCACGCTCTCCGCCGAAGAGCTGAAGAAATTCCGCCAGATTGCCCGCGCCGAGTGGAGCGACTGGCGTGATCGCAGCCCTGAGGCCAAGGAAGCCGTCGACTCGATCCAGGCCTACCTGCAGAGCAAAGGCCTGCTCTGACGCCCCTCTCCAAACCACACTCAGAGCACACAGCCCCGGCTACAGTCGGGGCTGACGAGGAGCTTTACAGTGAAATTGCCGCAATCTCCGAGCAACGACCCTGTTCTCGCCACAGCCCCCACACCAGGTCAGAATCGCTTCGATCAATTGATCCAGCGTGTCGGTCAGGCTGTAGCGTGGCTGGTATTTGTCGCCATGCTGGTCAGCGTTTACGAAGTGATCATGCGCTACGGATTCAATGCCCCCACGGACTGGGCACACGAGACCACCACCTTCCTGGTCGCGACGATTTTCGCGCTGGGCGGACCTTACGCGCTGGCGACCAACAGACACATCCAAATCCGCATCCTGCTCGACCGTCTTTCGCCGCAAAAGCGCTCCTGGCTGGATCTGCTGAACCTGGTCCTGGGCATCCTCTTCTGCCTGGCCATCGGCTACGCCGCCTGGATTCTGGCTTTCAACGCCACTCATGCACCGGACGGCAGCTGGCGCCTGGAAACCTCAGGCTCCTCTTGGAACCCGCCGCTACCCGCCTTCATCAAGATCATCATCCTGATCTCGATTGCCCTCATGGCGCTGCAGCAGGTCGTACGCATCAGCCAGCACTGGCGTAAGAACCAATGACCCCGGAATCGCGCCATGAGCATTGAAATCGCAACTTATCTGATCATTTTTGCCATCTTCGGCCTGCTGATACTGGGCCTGCCCCTGGCCTATGTCACCGGCCTAGTAGCGGCGATCTTTACCCTGGGCTGGTTCGGCCCGATGGCCGTTCCCCTGGTCGCCAGTCGCATGTTCGGCTTCATCACCGAATACTCCCTGGTCGCTGTTCCCATGTTCGTCTTCATGGCCGGGCTGCTCGACCGCTCCGGCCTGGCCCGGGACCTGTTCAACTCGATGCGTTTCTTCGCGGGCCGTCTGCCCGGCGGGGTCGCGGTACAGACGTTGGTCGTGGCGTTCTTCCTGGCTGCCATCTCCGGCATCATCGGCGGTGAGATCGTCCTGCTAGGCCTGCTCGCACTGCCACAGATGCTGCGTCTGGGTTACGACAAGCGCATCGCCATCGGCGTTGTGTGCGCAGGTGGCTCGCTTGGCACCATGGTGCCGCCATCGATCGTGCTGATCATCTACGGCCTGATCGCCAGCGTCTCGATCGCCGACCTGTTCAAGGCTGCGGTAGTACCGGCATTTCTGCTGATGGGTTGCTACATGATCTACGTGGTGGTGATGTGTACGCGCTATCCACAGATGGGCGGCGCCAATCTCGAACAGGATAGTCATACCCCACGCCTCAAGGTCGCCGAGGCCTTCAGCGGCATGTTCTACCCGGTGGCCATTGCCGGTCTGGTACTCGGCAGCATCTACGGCGGTATCGCCTCAGTCACCGAGGCTGCAGCCATGGGTGCGTTGGGCGTACTGCTTGCGGTGATCGTACGCGGTGAGTTCACCGTCAAATTGCTTCAGGGCAGCCTGACCCAAACGCTGGAAACCTGCGGGATGATCGTGTGGATCGGCATTGGTGCAGCCTGCCTGGTCGGGGTTTACAACCTGATGGGTGGTAACCGCTTCGTCTCCTCGGCGATCACCGGCCTGGATGTAGCGCCGGTCGTGATCATCCTGGTGATGATGCTGATTTTCTTGGTGCTGGGCATGATCCTCGACTGGATCGGCATCGCCATGCTTTGCCTGCCGATCTTCGTGCCGATTGTCGTGCAACTCGGCTACGACCCGGTGTGGTTCGGCATCCTCTTCGCTGTGAGCATGCAGGTGTCGTATATCTCACCACCCTTCGGCCCGGCGGCTTTCTACCTGAAAAGCGTGGCCCCGCCGGACATCAGCCTGACCGACATCTTCAGGTCGATGGTGCCGTTCATCTTCATCCAGCTGTTCGTCCTCAGCCTGTTGCTTTACATGCCGGCGCTCTCGACCTGGCTGCTGTAACCCTCTCCCTTTTCGATCAACCCGAAAGGCCCTGAGCGTCCTTTCGCACCTTGGCAGGTTTTTCTCATGACAGACAAACGCCCCCTCCGCTCCGCGCAGTGGTTCGGCAGCGCCGACAAGAATGGCTTCATGTACCGCAGCTGGATGAAGAACCAAGGCATTCCGGACCATGAATTTCAGGGCAAGCCGATCATCGGCATCTGCAATACTTGGTCCGAACTGACTCCCTGCAATGCACACTTCCGCAAGATCGCCGAGCACGTCAAACAGGGTGTACTGGAAGCCGGTGGCTACCCGCTGGAGTTCCCGGTGTTCTCCAACGGGGAGTCGAACCTGCGCCCGACTGCCATGCTTACCCGTAACCTAGCTAGCATGGATGTCGAGGAGGCGATCCGGGGCAACCCGATAGACGCCGTGGTCCTGCTGACCGGCTGCGACAAGAC
>Ga0070752_1001134_pt1 | contig 19356 bp, 25 predicted proteins | sample VirMetDEL_Aug_30_FD_77440 | JGI IMG/M metagenome (GOLD analysis project Ga0070752, IMG submission 77440) | Aqueous microbial communities from the Delaware River and Bay under freshwater to marine salinity gradient to study organic matter... | ecosystem: Environmental > Aquatic > Marine > Coastal...
GGAATATGATAAGGATGGATATGCAACTTCCAAATCTATTATATTAAGTAAAGCTATGAGGAAAGTTACTAATTGGATAGCAAGAGAAAGAATATGTTTAATTTTTACAAATCAATTGAGAACTAAATTAGGCGTATCTTTTGGAGATCCATGGACAACAGCAGGCGGTAAAGCATTACCATTTCACTCATCAGTTAGACTTCGGTTAAAAAACACCGGGATGATTAAAGCTAGAGTGAATGGAGCTGATCAAGTAGTTGGAAATAAAACCAATGTACATGTTGTAAAAAATAGAATGGGTCCTCCTAATAGAAAAATTGATTATGAAATATATTATGATAGTGGAATTGACAACTATGGAGGTTGGTTAAACATCATGAAGAATTTCAAATTAGTTTCTCAATCAGGAGCTTGGTATTCATTAGACGATGTTGATCCAGATACTGGAGAAGTTCTAGATACTATTAAATTTCAAAGTAAAGATTTCATGGAAAAAGTAATACAAAATCCTGAAATGAAAGATAGATTGTATAATAGAATTTGCGAAGCATATATTTTTAAATATCGTGCTGGTATTGATGGCGGTATCGACGATGTTGTGGTAGACGAAGAAGTTGTAAATGAAGAAGCATAATGAATAAGTATCAAAAATTATTTAAACAACTTCAAAAAGAAAAAGAAAGTATTAATCAGAGTCCTGATGATCATATTATGATTTTTGACGGACTCAATACTTTTATTAGATCATTCTCAGCAACTCCTTCAACTAATGAAGATGGTGAACATATAGGAGGTATTACTGGATTTCTATATAGCATTGGCAAATGCGTTAGAGATTTCAAGCCTTCTAGATGCATTATTGTATTTGATGGAGTTGGTGGATCTAAGCGAAGAAAAAAGATTTATAAAGATTATAAAGGTAATCGAGCTAATAAAACAAGATTGCGAAGACATGATCATCATTTTGCTAATATTGAACAAGAGCAAGAAGCTATGCGTTATCAATTTAGTAGATTAGTTTCATACTTAGATGCTTTACCTGTTACATTTTTATCTATGGATGGAATTGAAGCAGATGATACTATTGCATATATTACTCAAATGTATGAAGCTAAAAGTAAAAAAATTACAATTGTATCTACAGATCGAGACTTTTATCAATTGGTTAATGATCAAATTGAAATATGGTCTCCAATTAAAAAGAAAATGTATGATACAGAACGTGTATTAAATGAATTTGGAGTACATCCTAAAAACTATGTTATGTATAGATCGTTTACTGGAGACAAATCAGATAACATACCAGGTGTAAATGGGATAGGACCTAAAACATTATTGAAACATGTTCCAAATTTAAATTTAACAAAAGAATATGAATTAGACACATTATGGAAAACATGTAATGATAAAATAGATGAGTCTAAAACATATAAAAAGATATTAGATAATAAAAATATAATATCTGATAACTGGAGACTAATGAATCTAAAACTATTAGATATTCCAGCTCAAACAAAAAGTAATATTAGAAAAATAATGGAATCACAAATATCAGAACTAGATAAAATAGAATTTAGAAAATTATTTATGGAAGATAAAATGTGGTCTGTTATGAAAAATATGCCAGATTGGTTAAACAATACATGGTTATCATTGAGTGCATTTGCACAAAAAACAAAATAATTGGATTTAATACATATTTTTTATATAATAATTTATGACAGATAAGTTAAGTGAGTATGGGTGGTCATTTCAAATAAAAGTTTTAGCAGCAATGTTCGTTGATAGAACATTTCTTCAACAAATTGCTGATATTATACAAGCAGATTATTTTGAATCAGACGCAAACAGTTGGTTATTAGAAGTAGTATTAGATCATTTTCGTGAATATAAAACTCCTCCCTCAAAAGACGTATTAAAAGTTAAAGTTACAGAGATAGATAATGATGTTCTAAAAACAGCAATATTAGAACAATTAAAAGAAGTATTTAGATTTATGGAGTCAGACGACCTGACGTTTGTAAAAGATGAAATACTTAAGTTTTGCAAAAATCAAGAAATAAAACGAGCTATTATGGATTCAGTATCATTACTTAAAATGGGTAATTATGATGAAATTAAAAGTAAAATTGATGGAGCAATGAAAGCCGGCGCTGACACTGATATAGGACATGAATATAAAAAAGATGTAATATCTAGATATAATGAAGCAGCTAGACATACTGTAACTACTGGGTGGGATGTAATAGATGATTTAATGGATGGCGGATTAGCTCCAGGAGAATTAGGCGTAGTAATGGCTCCAGCTGGTATTGGTAAATCTTGGATGTTAATTAACATTGGAGCAAATGCAATAAGACAAAATAAAACAGTTATACATTATACGTTAGAATTAAATGAAAATTATGTAGGACAAAGATATGATTCTGTTATAACAGGTATTGCTGCTCAAAATTTAAAAAATTATACAGAAGATATAGAAGAAAAATTAAAAGATATATCTGGAGAATTAATTATAAAATATTATCCAACTAAATCAGTTGGTGTTATGGGTATTAAAGCCCATGTTGAGAAAACTATTATGTTAGGAAATAAGCCAGATTTAATAGTAGTAGATTATGCAGATCTTTTAAAAGTATCAAGTAAAGATAAACATGAAGCTCTGGAAGAGTTATATGAAGATCTTCGTGGTATGGCTGGAGAATATGGAGTTCCTGTTTGGACTGCAACTCAAGCAAATAGATCTGCATTAGAAGATGATATAATTGAAGCAGATAAAATAGCTTCATCATATGGTAAAGTAATGGTATCAGATTTCTTAATGTCATTGTCTAGAAAAGTAGAAGATAAATTATCAGGAACGGGTAGAGGACATGTTATTAAGAATAGATTCGGCCCAGATGGCATTACATTACCAAGTAAAATTAACACAAATAATGGTCAATTTGATTTCTTTGAACCACAAACTACACAAGGAAAGCAAACTACGCAGACAATGCGGACCGGAGAGACATTAGTAAAGAAAAATTTAGCACAAAAATTTAAAGATTTGGGCGGAAGTTTAGGATAGTATTTATATTTATATTAAATTAAAATGTAGGCCTTTCGTAGGGCCTATTTTCGTCTAAAAACAAAAAAATTAGGAGTCATAAATGAACATTTCAAATAAAATTTTATCAGATATTACAGTATACATGAAGTATGCAAAATTTATACCGGAATTAAACAGAAGAGAAACTTGGGACGAGTTAGTTACAAGAAATAAACAAATGCATATTAAAAGATATCCTGAATTAAAAGATGAAATTGAAGAAGTGTATCAATTAGTTTATGACAAAAAAATACTACCATCTATGAGATCATTACAGTTTGGTGGTAAACCAATTGAGATATCTCCTAATAGAGTTTACAATTGTGCTTACTTACCTATTGATCATATTGATGCATTTAGTGAAACAATGTTTTTATTATTAGGCGGTACTGGTGTAGGATATTCAGTTCAACGACACCATGTAACAAATTTACCTCCAGTTAATAAACCATATCCAAAAAGAAAAAGACGATTTTTAATTGGAGATAGCATCGAAGGCTGGGCAGATGCAATTAAAGTGTTAATGAAATCATATTTAAATGGTAAAAGTTCAAGAATAGAATTTGATTTTTCTGATATTAGACCAAAAGGAGCTCAATTAGTTACATCAGGCGGTAAAGCACCAGGACCACAACCATTAAAAGAATGCATTCTTAAAATAACAGGCATATTAGAGTCAAAAGAAGATGGTGATAAATTATCAACATTAGAAACTCATGACATAGTTTGTCATATAGCAGACGCAGTTTTAGCTGGAGGCATTAGAAGAGCTGCTTTAATTAGTTTATTTTCTGCAGATGATGATGCCATGATAGGATGTAAAGCAGGGCATTGGTGGGAAGAATCACCACAAAGAGGCAGAGCTAATAATTCAGCTGTATTAATGAGACATAAAGTAACTAAAGAGTTTTTTATGGATTTATGGAAAAGGGTTGAGTTATCAGGAGCAGGTGAACCAGGTATTTATCTTAACAATGATAAAGACTGGGGAACAAACCCATGTTGTGAAATAGCATTAAGACCTTTTCAATTCTGCAATTTGTGCGAAGTAAATGCTTCAGACATAGAATCGCAGGATGATTTAAATAAACGAGTAAAAGCTGCTACGTTTATAGGAACATTACAAGCAGGTTACACTGACTTTCATTATTTAAGAGACATATGGAGAGAAACAACAGAAAAAGATGCTCTAATAGGAGTATCTATGACGGGAATCGGTTCTGGCACCGTTCTAGGTTACGACTTGAAGAAAGCCGCTCAACTAGTAAAACGAGAAAACGTAAGAGTCGCCAAACTAATTGGTATAAATCCTGCAGCTAGATGTACGACAGTTAAACCAGCTGGAACAACATCATTAGCATTAGGAACTTCATCTGGTATTCATGCATGGCATAATGATTATTACATTAGAAGAGTTAGAGTTGGAAAAAATGAATCAATGTATAAACATTTAAGTGTACATCATCCAGAATTAATTGAAGATGAATATTTTAGACCTCATGACACAGCTGTAATTAGTATACCACAAAAAGCACCAGATGGAGCTATATTAAGAACAGAATCTCCATTTCAATTATTAGAAAGAATTAAGAAAATAGCAATGGAATGGGTAGTTCCTGGACACAGAAATGGATCTAACACTCACAACGTTTCAGCTACTGTTAGTTTGAAAGCTGAAGAGTGGGAAACAGCAGGTGATTGGATGTGGGATAACAGAAAACATTATAATGGATTATCTGTGCTACCTTATGATGGTGGAACTTATACTCAAGCACCATTTGAAGATATAACAGAAGACAAATATAACGAATTAATGCAAACGTTGAAAGATGTTGATTTAACTAAAATAGTTGAAACTGAAGATGAAACAGATTTAGCTGGAGAATTAGCATGTGCTGGTGGAGCGTGTGAGATACAATAATGAGATCAGACGATTGGATATCAAAATTAGAATTAAAAGAACAAATTGATTCTCAAAAAGATTTCTATTGGGAAGGTGGAATGATGATAATGACAAAAAACTATCATTTGAAGCGTGGTTATTGTTGTACAAACGGTTGTTATCATTGCCCATATTAATTTGGATAATATCAATTAATTTATTATATTAAAATAAAAAGTAATGAGTTTTATGTTTTTAGACCCATCTCATGTAGATAGGAGCATGTTTTTTCGATGTGTAAAAATAATTTCAAAAAAAGATAGTATTGATCTTCATATATTAAATGATGAGGTTATGAAAGAATACAATAAAACAATCAATGACTTTATATCATATTTAATTTCAGTTGGAGAACAACTAGAAGAATATGAAAAATGTAGTGAATTAATATTACAACAAAAACAATATAACAAATGGTTAACAATTAATTTAGAAACAGTTAAATCAATTTCAAACTTATTAAAAGATTTAAAACATAGATATGACGACTAAAAAAAGTATTGAATTAGTAAAAGAAGGATTTGCAAATGGTGTAGTAAAAGGTGGTCCGTTAGATGATTATCAAAAAAATGAAATGATTCAAAAAGCTGCAAAAGCTTATGGAGAATTTTTAGATGCACTACAATGTGATTGGAGAAATGATCCAAATTCAAATGACACTCCAAGAAGAGTAGCAAAAGCATATGTAAACGACTTATGGGCCGGAAGATATAATGGAGCTCCAGACATTACAGCATTTCCATCAGATGGTTATGATGGTATGGTATTTGAAGGAGGAATTCCATTAACTTCAATGTGTTCACACCACCATCAAACTATTATGGGTAAAGTACATGTTGCATATATTCCAGGTAAAGACAGTAAAGTTATTGGATTGTCTAAACTAAATAGATTAGTAGAGCATTTTGGTAGAAGAGGAGCTATACAAGAACAATTAACAGTTGCAATTCATAATTCAATTGATACTATTATTAATGATAGTAATGGTGTTGCTGTTATGATAGATGCAACTCATAATTGTGTTTCATGTAGAGGTGTTAAACATGGCGGAGCTTCAATGAAGACAAGTAAGCTTACAGGAGCATTTAAAAATGATAATGCAACTAGAGCAGAATTTTATGAATTTGTAAAAAGTTATAATAATGGGTAAATTTCAATCAAGTAAAGTATTTGACGGATTTAGTACAGTGTTTCGTCAATGGAAAGCAGAAGATACACACTGTAGATTTCTTCATGGATATGGAATTTCATTTAAAGTGTATTTTGAAGGTGAATTAGACCATAGAAATTGGGTTTGGGATTTTGGAGGAATGAAAAGAGCTAAAACTACAATAGAAGGAATGTCACCTAAAGAATGGATGGATTTTATGTTCGATCATACAGTTATTGTTGCACATGATGATCCTAAGTTAGAACATTTTTCAGAGCTAGCAAAAGAAGGAATAATCCAGTTACGAGTAATTGAAGCAACTGGTGCAGAAAAATTTGCAGAATATATTTACGATAAACTAGATAATTTTGTCCATGCCGAAACTGAAGGTAGAGTAAGAGTTACTAAAGTTAAATTTATGGAACATAGAAAAAATGCAGCATATTATGGCGAATAATATAATATATGAATCTCCTAATGGAGGCAAAACAATTTATCAGCGAGAAATTGGATCTTCTGAAAGAAAAATAAAAAGTAGATTAAAAAGAATAGAAGATTATAATAAAGTACTACCTGTATTAGAAGTTTATAGATGTGTTCAAAGTGAAGGTAGCAGATTTGGTAGACCTACTATCGCAGTTAGGACTACAGGCTGTACCCATAGATGTTATTTTGGAGAAGGTGGTTGGTGTGATTCTTGGTATACAAGTATACATCCAGAAAAAGGTACATTTACATTTAATGATATTATTAAAATATATGATGAAAATCCGCATGTAAAAGAAATGATGTTAACAGGTGGTTCTCCTACTATGCATCCTGCTTTAGTAAATGAAATAACACATTTTGCAAATGAAAGAAACATTTTGGTTACGATTGAGACAGAAGGTTCTCACTTTCTTGAAACAGACTATCCGTTGGATCTTATTAGTCTTAGTCCTAAATTTAGTAATAGTGTGCCTGTACTTGGTGCTGTTACACCTAACGGGGCTATCGCCGATGAACGAATGATTAAAGTACATAATAGACTAAGGCTAAATAAAGATGCTATTAGAAAAACAATAGACTATCATAAAGATTATCATTTTAAACCAGTATGGGATGGAACAGATGAAAATCTAGAAGAAATAGAAGCATTTAGAGTTGAAATGAATATTCCAAAAGAAAAGACATTTGTTATGCCGGCTGGAGATACAAGAGAACAATTAGTTAAAATGTATCCATTAGTATTTGAAATGGTAGCTGAAAAAGGTTATAATATGACCGGCCGAGATCATATAATAGCATATGATACAGAAAGAGGAGTATGAAAAAAAATGCATCATTTAATTCTGCATTAGAAGTACTAGAGGAGATAAGAGAAAATGTACAAACATGTTGTGCTATAACAATGGACCCAGATGATGTAGAATCTTTAATAGATGAATTAGAAGATATAATAGTAAGAATGAAAAAATTAGTCTCAGGACAAAAATAAAAGGAAAAGTTATGAAAATGAAACCAATAGGAGATCAAGTCTTAATACAAGAACAAGAAAAAGCAGAAAAAACAAAAGGTGGCATTATACTAGTCGATGGTGTTGAGGGAGAATTTATATATGCAAATGTAATATCTGTAGGTAATGGATTATTTACTCAAACTGGAAATAGAATACCAATGTCAGTTTCTCCAGGCGATACTGTTTTAATACATAAAAATAATACAGGTGCTCAAAAGAAAGTGAAACTTGATGGCACGGAATATATATTAGTAAGAGAAATGGAAATATCCATGGTTTCAAACTAATATGTTAAAAATAAAAAAAGATAAAAATGTTATAAAATCTAAAATGCCAAAAGGGCAAGCAATTGCTGTAACAGTCATTTATTACATTTTAATAATGTCTTTATATTTTTTGTTTACGTCATGTAAAAAAATAGACGAAAATGGATTTAAAACATATACTATTAGCAAAGGAAGTCATTACTCAGATGGTAAACTAGATAAATTATATGGCAATGATAATAAAAAAAATTCATGGCAATGGCAAGTTATTTTTGATAGCTCTGCAATTTATCAAACTTCGAATCCATTAAATCAATTAGATGTAAATAAATTACTAGGATTTTCAGATTGTGGAGATCATCATTCAACAACATCTCATCGAATTGGATGGAGATATAATAATGGATTAGAATTATTATCCTATAATCGTTTAAATGGCAATTTTTTATTTCAGCCAATAAGTACAATTAATATTAATGAAGTTATAAACATTGAAATGTCATTTGCAAATGAAAATTATATAATATGTATAGATGGAATTTGTGATACAATGCAGAGAAATTGTTCTTCTTGGACTGGTCGTAAATATACTTTATGGCCATATTTTGGAGGAAATGAAACTGCGCCGCATGACATAAAGATCAAAATAAAAAGTATATAAAATATGCCAGATAATAAAGATAAAAATCCTCCAAAAGGTAATATACGATTTAATATCACATTATCAGAAGAACAAAAACTAGCTAAAGCTGAAATATTAAATCACCCTTATAATTTCATAATAGGTAAAGCAGGTAGCGGTAAAACATTATTAGCTGTTCAAGTAGCATTAGATATGTTTTTTAAACGGAATGTTAACCAAATTATTATTACTAGACCTACTGTATCAAATGAAGATAATGGTTATTTACCTGGATCATTAGATGAAAAAATGGAACCTTGGTTAGTGCCAATTCGTTCTAATATGAGAAAAGTATATAATAAACCTAATATACTAGAAAAAATGGAAAATGACGAAAATATTGAATTAGTATCATTATCACATTTTAGAGGAAGAACGTTTGAAGATGCATGTGTAATTATAGATGAGTTTCAAAATCTAACTAAACAACAACTAGGAATGGTATTAGGCAGATTAGGTAAAAATTCAACTATGATATTAACTGGTGATCCGCAACAAATTGATTTAAAATTCGGCAATGACTCAGCTATACATGATGTTCCCAAAGTGAAAGACTCAAAATTTGTACATGCTGTTACTTTAAAAGATAATCATCGTCATTCAGCACTAAATGAAGTATTAAGGCTATTGCAATCATATTCATAAATTTGGATAATTGATAATTATTTCTTATTATAAAATAAAAATATGATTAGATACGGTTATGCCTGTGTCAATATGACACTAACTAATAGACCTAAAAAACTTGGTGGCAGAGTTACTACTTCTAGGACAGCTAGAAAAGCTAGTTGGTATCCACACAACTTACAACTTATCAGTGATAAAGCATTAGAGAATGCAACTGATTTATTAACTTATCTTAAATGGAATGAAGAACATGGAATCACATTATTCAGAGTTGGATCAGAACTCTTCCCATGGCATGATCATTATGAATTACATGATCTCCCTGACTATGACAAAATTTCACAAAAATTATTTGAAGCTGGAGAATATGCTAGAGAGCATGGTCATCGTCTCACTACCCATCCTGGACCATTTCACGTCTTAGGTTCGCCTAGACAAGATGTGGTAGAAAAAAGTATTATTGGATTAGAACGACATTCACAAATGTTTGATCTAATGGGATATACACCATCATATGAAAACAAGATCAATATACATGTTGCTGGTGCTTATGGTGATCGTGAAGCTACTGCTAAGCGATGGATCAAGTCATGGCAACGACTTTCTGATGCATGTAAATCTAGATTAGTTCTAGAAAATGACGACAAGGCATCTATGTACAGTGTAAGGCATCTATACGAGCTTATACACCGTGAAATTGATATTCCTATTACATTTGACTATTGGCATCATACCTTTTGTACAGGCGATTTATCTGAACGTGAGGCATTCTTTATGGCTCGTGAAACGTGGGAGAAACATGGTATTACTCAATGTACTCACTATTCTGAATCTAGACGAAATGAGAAAAAATCATTCTTAAATGAAGTATGTAGTAAGCATGGTATTAGTTGGGAAGAAATTGATACATGGCCAACATTTGCTAAGTTCAAAAAAGAATTCTCAAAGATAAAAGAACAAGCTCACGCTGATTATATTTTAGATACTCCTAATACATATGATGTTGATAATTTAGATATAGTAGTAGAAGCCAAGGCAAAAGAGTTAGCTATTCTTCCAGTATTGGAAAAACAAAAAGAATTACTTATATTATAATTATGATTGAATTATTAGGATGGATTAGTACTGCATTAGTATTGTTAGGTTATATAATGAATGCTCGCCAATTAACTATATATGCAATGATTGCATGGATTATAGGAGATACTGGATGGATAGTATATGATTTCTTTATTGACAACTTTAGTCACTTAGTATTAAGTTTTGTTATTATATCAATTAATATATACGGAATGTATAATATAAAAAAAGCAGAAAAACAATAAATGTATCAAAATATAGCATATCACAAAAGAACTAACACAATGCATGTATGGGATGACAAATTAGGTCATCAAACATTTGAGTTTAAACCATATGGATATCTTCCAGATACATCAGGAGAATATATTGCATTAAATGGAACTAAATTATCAAAAACACCTGGTAATCATAAAGACAATTCAGATGCATATGAATCAGACTTAAATGAAGAAGTTAGAACATTAATAGACTTATATTATGAATCTGATTTAGTTTCTGAAGGACATGTTGATTTCTTTTTTGATATTGAAACTGCAAAAGATGTAGATGGATACTCAACTCCAGAAGATGTTAGAACTGAAATAACTTCGATTGCATACTATGATAAAGTTGGCAAAGACAGAAGAGTATTAGTATTAGATAAACAAAATAGACTACAAGACGATATTATATATGGAGATAATTATACAGTTGAAGTATTTGATAATGAAGCTAATTTGCTAATCAAATTTATCAATTACTTTTCAGAAATACAACCTACTGTTATATCCGGATGGAATACAGATGGATATGATATTCCATATCTTATTAATAGAATTAAAAAAGTATTAGGTCCGAAGTCTGCAAATAAATTATCACCAGCTGGAATTGTAGAATGGAATAAACATCGTGAACGTTATAAAATTTACGGAGTGTCAAGTTTAGATTATATTAAATTATATAAAAACTTTACATATACAGAACTTCCTAATTATAGATTAGATACAGTAGGTAAGACTGAATTAGGAAAAGGCAAAATTGAATATGATGGAGATTTAGATGATTTATTTGTTACAGACATTAATAAGTTTATAGAATATAATATGACTGATGTTGATCTTGTATTTGAGTTAGATGAAAAATTACAACTAATTAATTTAGCAAGAACTATATGCCATAAAGGACATGTTCCGTATGAAGATGTTTATTATGCATCTAAGTATTTAGATGGCGCAGCTATTGTAGATTTAAAAAGAAACGGATTAGTAGCGCCAAATAAACAATTTAGATTTATAGAAGATGAACAGCAAGACAAATTAGCTGGTGCATATGTTATGCCCCCAATACCAGGATTATATAAATGGATATATGATTTAGATTTAACATCTTTATATCCATCAATAATTATGAGTCTTAATATATCTCCAGAAACTAAAGTTGGAGTAGCAAAAAATTGGAATCAAGAACTGTTGCTAAAGAAAGAGCCAATATTAGTAACAATATCAGATGGAAATTCTAACATAGAAGTTAAAGACTTTAAAAAATGGTTGATCGAAACAAATTCAACCGTTGCTTCAAATGGAGCTATATATTCAACTAAACAAAAAGGATTTCTTCCAAAGATATTAGAAAAATGGTTTGATGAACGAGTTGAATTTAAAAATGAACGTGATAACCATGAAGTAGGTAGTGAAAAATATAAATTTTATGATGCAATGCAACTTACTCAAAAAGTATTATTAAATTCATTTTATGGAGTATTAGGATTAAAGACATTTAGATTTCATGATTTAGACAATGCAGGTGCTATTACAGCAACAGGTCAAAGCGTTATTAAATTTTCTGCAAAAGTTATTAATGGATATTATAAAAAAGAAATTGGTAAAGATTATTTTATTAATGCAAATGGTAATAAAGCAGAATTTTCATTCTATACGGATACTGATTCAACATTTGTTTCTAGTTTACCTCTTATAGAAAAACGATATCCAAATTTTGATGAGTCTGATGAGAAATTTATGATTGAAAAAACTAATGAGATAGCATCTGAAATACAAAGTTATGTAAATAAAATGTATGATCAATATGCAATTCATTTTCATAATACTTCTGATCATAGATGGCAAATAAAACAAGAATATGTTGCAAAATCTGGTTTATGGATAGCAAAAAAGAGATATGCTCAGTGGGTAATCTTTAAAGAAGGCAAACCTACAGATAAAATGGATATAAAAGGTTTAGATGTTGTTAGATCCTCATTTCCTACTGAGTTTAAAACTATAATGAAAGAAACGTTATGGTATATATTAAAACAACAATCTAAAAATGATACTACTGATTTAATAATGGATTTTAAAAACAAAATACAAGATTCTCCAATATTAGATGTAATGAAGAATACAGGCGTTAAGAATATTACAAAGTATACAAAAGGAAGAAAAACATTGTCTGGATATCAATCAGGAACACCAGTTCATGTTAAATCTGCAATTAATTACAATGATATGCTTAAACATTTAGGTATTAATAAACATGCAAAAAACTTTGCAGAAATACAAAATGGAGATAAGATTAAATGGGCATATCTTAAAAGTAACTCCATGGGATTTGATACTATTGCATTAAGAGGTTATGAAGATCCTAAACAATTAACAGAGTTTGTAGAACAATATATTGATAGAAATAAGATATTTGATAGAGAGATTCGTGGTAAGTTAGATGACTTTTATGCATCTATGAATTGGGATAAATTGCCTGAAAATAATAACATGAATAAATTCTTTTCATTTGGATAATTCAATAAAATTAATTATAATAAATAAAAAATATGTACGGTAAGAATCAATGGAAAGGTAGAGAAGTTGAAGGTCGTTATTCAGATCTTATGACTTTCTTTGTAAGAGAATTAGATTTCACTAATAAAAATAGTTATGGATTAGACATTAAAAATCTTAATGAATATCCTCATTATTATTTTACAATTGAATTCATGAAAAAATCTTTAAAAGAAGAACATTATTTAGAAACATTAAGATGGATTCTAGATAATTCTAATAGTGCTGTTACTATAGAAGCAAATGAAGAAACATTAACAGCAATAAAACCAGATCTATTTAATAGATGTCATATCATATATAGAATATCTGATCCTTATTTAGAAATGTTAAAGGCTACTGATACATTATCAATTGATGCTGGATGGTATAGAGTTCATCAAGTAACTAAATGTAATATGATGGAGATTAGTCCAGATAATTATAAATTTGATGAAGAAATATGAAGTATTCAGTAGTCGTATCATTTAGTATGGAAGGATTTCATTGTTGGCCAGAAGCTAAAGAAATATTTCCAGAAGTAGGATTTTTATCTGACAGACATAGACACATGTTTGGATTTCGATGTTATGCAAAAGTAACTCATACAGATAGAGATGAAGAGTTTATTTTAATGCAAAGAAGATTAAAAAAACAATTAAGAACTAATTTTGGTGGCAATATATTAGAATTTGGTAGAATGAGTTGTGAAGATATTGGTGCTTGGATTATGGAGAAAAATAGTAATTTATATAAAGTAGAAGTTTGGGAAGATTGGGAGAATGGAGCAATAGTAGAATTAGGTTATTAATATGAAAAAAGTATTTTATTTTGGATTAGAGCCTTTAAAGGCTAGATATACATATCAGTTATCTAAAGAATGGATGCCGGCAACTTTTCAACCATATATTGATTCTGGTAAATTAGAATTTATTGATGTAGAAGGAGAGTTTGATCCTGATCAACAAATTAAAATTGGAGCTGTATTGGATGCAGTAGGTAGAGGTAAATTTGCTATGAGTCAATGTAGCAACTTTTTGGATATGATGAATCGTGATGAAGTTCGTGATGGAGATGTTATATTTTTACAAGACTATTGGCATCCTGGTATTGGATCTATTTTGTATGCAGCAGATTTATATGGCATTAAATTAGAAATATATGCAATGCTTCATGCTCAAAGTGTAGATGAATATGATTTTACATATCCTATGAGAACATGGATGAGAGGTTTTGAATTAGGTTTAGATAAACGAATGACTGGTATATTTGTAGGATCTAGTATTCATAGAGAACAATTACGAGCTGCAGGATTTGAAGCACCAATACATGTTGTTTCATTGCCTATTCATAAGCAAAAAACATTAGATAAATTACCAAGCTATAATCCAGGAGCACAAAGAAAACCATTTGTTGTTTATTCTAGTAGATTAGACAAAGAAAAGAATCCATTTTTTATGATGGAAGTAGCAAAAGAATTTTTACAACAACATCCAGATTGGGAATGGCACATAACTACATCAGGAAAAGAGTTTAGATCAATGTTACCTGGAGTTATTGATAAATTAAGAGCATTAGCTAAAAAAGAATCTAGATTTAAATTATTAGAAGGTCTAACTAAAGAAGAATATTATACAGAATTAGCTACATGTAGTATACAATTCAATTCTGCATTACAAGATTATGTATCATGGACTGTTATTGAAGCTACAGCATTTGGAGCAGATATTGTGTATCCTAAATTTAGATCATTTCCAGAATTTATAGACGAAGAAAGAATGTATAAACCATTTGATGTACAATCAGCATTAAATACATTTAGTGATGTTATGTTATTTCCTAATAGACATAATGAAATAGTAGATATATCTGATTTAGGTAGACAAATGGAAGGATATATTGTAGCAAATGGAATTAATCAAGAAATTAATGTTTGGCATGAAGCTGAATATTGTAAAAGTTTATTAAATAAAAAAGAGGAATAGTATGAAAATAGATAAAGCCGGTTTAGAAGAAATTAGACTTACTATAGAAACACCGTTTAGATCGTTAGCAGAACAATTAAGTGATAAAAATTGTTTGGATAAACAATCTGCAGAAATAGTAACATTTATATTTGCAAACCTAGATAAATTGGGCGAAAAGCCATGGACAATAACAGATTAATTATGGATAAAAATTTTATATATTATCCGTCATTATCTGCAGGTAGTATGGTGTCTGCATTCAAAAAGAATATGAAATTTAAAGATGGAACTACCTGTAGATTCTTCTCAAAAGAATATCCTGAAGAATGGAGACATCCATATTTTCTTATAACTGCTGGTCATCATTTCAAGAAAATGGATTTTCGTGATCAATTAGGATTAGATGATGAAGTATTAGTCTTTGGTGATTCTGGAGGATTCCAAATAGCAACAGGAGCCCTAAAATGGGATGGTACTATCCGTGAAAGAATATTCGAATGGTTAGAACACAACTCAGATGTAGCTGCAAATTTAGATATTCCACCTAGAGCTAAATATGAAAATAGATTTGCAGAATCCATGGATATTAGTTTTGATAATTTTAAATGGTTTGAATCTAAACAAACCGGAAAGACAGATTTTTTAAATGTTATTCAAGGAACATATACAGAAGAATATGCAGAATGGTATCATAAATTCAAAGACTTTGCATTTAATGGATGGTGTATTGGAGGTCCTAAAAAATTAGTTGATTTCATGTATGTTATAGCATTAATGTTACAAGAAAGAGAGTTTGAAAAAAATCATGTTAAATATATACATTTATTAGGCATATCAAAAATATCAGATTTTTTTATATTAGCAACATTACAAAAGTTGATAAATAAATTAACTAATAACAGAGTATTATTTTCAACAGATTCTAGTTCTCCAGGACAATATCCTGTATTTGGAACATATCTTCATTCTGGAAATTATAAGACACAAACATTTACAGAATTATATTTTCCAAAGAACAATGAATATAGAAGAAAAGCACATGCTAATAGAACAAACAAAACTGTAGACATTGACACTTCAAGATACGTCCCATGTAGTTTAGATTGTCCAGCTTGTAAAGATTTTACATATGATTATTTAGGTGGTAAAACTGATAAAGGTTTAGATAGATATAGCCAAGAGGGTATGCCTAGAATGGTTATACATAATACACATCTTTATGTTGATATAGCAAAAGATGTTAGTAAACTAGTAAATAATCATGTTGAGTTGTTAGAAACAGCAATTCCAAAAGACTTATATGACGTTATATTATCATTACATGATATGTTTGATGATCCAGACAGTGCAATGAAAGTATATGCAACATATAAGAAAACATATAAAAAGTTTGGTGGTGATAGTATATCAACTACTGATGCAAATCAATTCAATAAATTTTTTAAATTTTAAAAGGTAGAACAATGGAAAAAAATAAGTTACAATCATTTATTAATAGATACTATTTAGCAGGTAACTGTGAAGCGGTAACTGTTAAAGCAAATGGACAATCTGTTAATTGTGAATTAATAGATGTAGATCAAACCGTAGTAGGTAAAGTTAAATGGAAAACAGATCCATTTATGTCAGGAGAATTAGGTATCAATCATACAGGTGCATTAACTAAAATGTTATCTGCAGTTGGAGAAAAAATTGATATTGAAGTTCAAGACGCACAAGGCAAAAATTATGCAATGAAAATTAAAGAAGGCAGCACAACAATGACTTTTATGTTAGCTGATACTTCTGTTATACCAGCTGTTCCAGCAATCAATGCAGAACCAGAATATAATGTTACATTTGATATTGACGAATTATTTGTTAATAAATTTATAAAAGCAAAGAATGCATTACCTGATGCAAAGAATTTTGCAGTTCAAGTTCAAAACGGTAAAATTAAATTTATTATTAATTATACAACAATTAATTCTGATAATGTTACATTTGAAATGGATGGTGGAAACGATGCAATGGAACCAATATGTTTTTCTGCAGATAAACTAAAAGAAGTATTAACTGCAAATAAAGGAGACAAAGGTACAATGCATATATCATCAGACGGATTAGCAAGAATAGATTTTACAGGTACTGACTTTGATTCAAATTATTGGTTAGTTCAATTACAAAATTGATATGGAAGTACGAGTAATAAATAAATCAGATAATGATCTTCCTAGCTATGAAACTATAGGTAGTGCTGGATGTGATGTAAGATCAAATCATAGTGCAATGATTAATCCAGGTGGTAGATTATTAGTTAAAACAGGATTATATGTTGAAATTCCTATAGGCTATGAAATTCAAGTAAGACCAAGAAGTGGATTAGCATTTAGTAAAGGAATAACTGTTATAAATAGTCCAGGTACTATAGATGCTGATTATAGGGGAGAAATTGGTGTAATTCTAATTAATCATGGTGGAGAAAAAGTTATCTTAGAAAAAGGTGAACGAATAGGACAATTGGTATTAAATAAAGTTGAACAAATAAATTGGGAATCGGTATTAGTATTATCTGATACTACTAGAGGAACTGGTGGATTTGGCTCAACAGGAAAAAAATAAATTATGTTTGGAGTAACAGAAAATACACTTTGGGTAGAAGCATTTAGACCCGACACATTAGATGGATATATTGGTAATGAGCATATTATTGACAAAGTTAAAATATTCATTGAGAATGGTGATGTTCCACATTTGCTATTTTATGGTCAAGCTGGAACTGGTAAGACTACATTAGCAAAGATTATAGCAAATAATGTAGATGCAGATTTAATGTATATAAATGCATCTGACGAAAACTCAGTAGACGCAGTAAGAGATAAAATAAAAAGATATGCATCTACTGTAGGATTTAAAAGATGGAAAATTGTTATACTAGATGAAGCTGACTATTTAACTCCTAATGCTCAAGCAGCATTAAGAAACTTAATGGAAACATATAGCAAAACTACTAGATTTATATTAACATGTAATTATGTTGAAAAAATTATAGATCCAATACAATCAAGATGTCAAACATTTGGAATAACACCTCCTTCGAAAAAAGATGTAGCACAAAGATTAGTAACGGTATTAGAAGAAAAACAAATTGAATATGACATTAAAGATGTTGCAGCTATTATAAATTCTTCATATCCAGATATTCGTAGAGCTATTAATGGAGCACAAAGTCATGTTGTTAAAGGTAAATTAACATTAGATAAAAACAGTGTTGTACAAGCTAACTATATGACTAAATTACTTGAATTATTAAAGGATACAAAAGATAAAAAAGAAACTTTTAAAAATATTCGACAAATTATTGCTGATTCAAAAGTTAAAGACTTTACACCTCTTTATACTTATCTTTATGAAAATTTAGATGAATTTGCAACTGGATCAATAGCTTCTTGTATATTAATAATTGCAGAATCACAATATACTGACTCTCATGTAGTTGATAAAGAAATTAATATTATGTCAATGTTTGTTAAATTAATGAATGAATTATGATGAATCCAAATCAACCAAATATCAATCCTGCAGATCTAAAACCAATGATCTGTACAGAATGTGGCGGAATGTATTTTCGTCAAGTAATGAGTATTAACAAAGTATCTAGATTTGTAACTGGCGCAGATAAAGACACAGTAGTCCCTATACCAGTATTTAGGTGTGACGATTGTGGCCATGTCCCAGAAGAGTTTAGACCAGTAAACCCTAGTAACTAATGGGAGCTCCATATCCAAAAGAACCAGTAGTTTTAGTATTCAAAACTTCTAATCGAAAAAATGCTAGAACTAAAATGAAAGTTTATAAGAATAAGAATGTTGATTATGTCAACGAAAAGAAACTTCCAGGAGTACCAGAAAATTCAGTTTTTCTAGAATTAGCTATTGGAGAACATTATATAGAAAAGTATAAACAAAAATATAAATTATGACAAAGAAGCCTGCAACTATTTTCGATTTTATTGATGGAATGACTCATAAGAAGAAAGCTTGGTCTGAATATACAGATATTGACCATAAAAAGTTTTCTCCTTATTTAGTTAATAGATGGTTATCAATGAGAATGGAACTAATTGAAATAATCAATCAGTTACAGAAATACACAATAGTGTTACTATCCCATAAGGATACTTATCGTCTCTATCACGGCCTTCTACCTGCCCAGAGAACCTTTGCTAAGTACATAAAAGGAAAAAAGGAAGATAAGTATGACAAACAGTTAGTTTCAC
>Ga0070752_1001159_pt1 | contig 19084 bp, 8 predicted proteins | sample VirMetDEL_Aug_30_FD_77440 | JGI IMG/M metagenome (GOLD analysis project Ga0070752, IMG submission 77440) | Aqueous microbial communities from the Delaware River and Bay under freshwater to marine salinity gradient to study organic matter... | ecosystem: Environmental > Aquatic > Marine > Coastal ...
AACATCGGCGGTGGTGATTGTCAACTAGCATCTCATGCTGTTGGTGGTGGTAAAGGTCAAACCATCACTAAAGTCACTGGGTTAGGTAAAGAAATGGTGGCAAACCTTTCTGAGGTTAAGCGTCGTTATGCTGCACAAATCAAAGCAGATCGTAGAGCAGCAGCACTAGATCGTCGTTGATACTTAAGGGGGAAAATAACTACCCCTTCAAAGTTACTCACCTTCAAAGTGTCCTTATAGCGTAAGCACTCCTTCTTCTTATGACAGTCTCCACTCTTGAAACTAATCTCACTGATACCACTTACAACGGGTGGGCAAATTATGAGACCTGGAATGTATCTCTCTGGATTCAGAATGATCGTTTCCTCTACAACACTGCCAAAGCATGTGTTACTTACTGTGCAGAGGGTGACTCACCTTATGCCTGCTTTATTCGGTGCATGGATAACTGTGCTCGCGACATGACTGGTGATAATGTTGCATGGAATGATGCAAACATTGATCACACTGAAATGAACGAAATGATGGCAGAACTTTGATACTTAAGGGGGGCACGGTAGTTGACACTTTGCCCCCTTATTTGCTATAATGGCAGTGTTCGTGTTCGGCAGTTATTGTGCCCTTATGTGTTAACGGGCGGGGCGCGTAACGGGGGGGGGCGTTATAAAAATCGCTAACTTCCCTAGTCTACACTGTATGTCTTTTTCGAGCTCTATATCACTCTCATAAAAAATTTCCGGCAGATATAAAAACGCCATAAAAGGTCGATATATAAAAAAAATTTCCCCCTATAAAAAATCTATGAAAAAGGAAAAAATATATCACATATATGCAAAGAAAGAGTGTATATACAATAATCTTACAGAGGAACAATTTAATAGTATATGGAAGACATTGAGAGGTATGGTAGGACTTATGAAGACAGATTATGTGAGAGATGATTTAAGTTATGAGATGTGTGAGGTAAACCGTATTTCAACGATAGACACTAGTAATTAAATGTAATCGGAACAACTTAAAGTGATGTGTATCATTGACAATTGTATAGATATCACAGTATAATTGAATTGAGTTTCTAAGACTTATGGCAAAAGGATTTACAGTAAAAGCAGCAGCACCAAAGAAGAAAGAAGAAGAATGGGATTATGATGCTATCAAGTCTCGTATGAGAGGGAAGCAAATTGTATTTTGTTTACCTGGTAGGGGTTGTAGTTTTATTTTTCTAAAGAAATTTGTACAGTTATGTTTTGATCTTGTACAAAATGGTATGGGAATACAGATTAGTCAAGACTATTCGTCTATGGTTAATTTTGCTCGTTGTAAGGTACTTGGGGCAAATGTATTGCGTGGACCGAAGCAAATTCCATGGGACGGTAAATTAGAGTATGATTATCAGTTATGGATTGATAGTGATATTGTATTTGACACCAATAAGTTTTGGCAATTATGTGATATGGCATTAAGTGCTGAAGGTGAAGAGAAGGAGATTGTTGCTGGATGGTATGCTACAGAAGATGGTCATACAACTTCAGTAGCACATTGGTTAGAGGAGGATGATTTCCGTAAGAATGGTGGAGTTATGAACCACGAAACTGTGGAATCAATTCAGAAGAGGCGTAAGCCATTCACTGTAGATTACACAGGTTTTGGATGGGTGCTCATTAAGAAGGGAGTCTTTGAGAATCTTGAGTATCCTTGGTTTGCACCAAAGATGCAAGTTTTTGAATCTGGTGCAGTACAAGATATGTGTGGAGAAGATGTATCATTCTGTCTTGATGCAAAGGAGGAAGGATTTGAGATTTGGTGTGACCCACGAATTCGAGTGGGGCATGAAAAAACTCGTGTTATCTGATCATGTATAATATCTTATGTGATGGACGTAAGATACATCAGAATCTTAGTGCTGAAGAATGTACTAAGATTCTTGACGATTATGCTCAGAAGTACTATAATACTTCTGATGAAACCATCAATCCAAATGTATTTGAAGTGGAGGTAATTGACTAATGGCACGTTCTATGATGAAAGGTGGGTCTTATGTTCCCGGAAAACCTAAGAAGACTCGTCAAGGAAGTTCTCAAAATACTCTCCTTTCAGCAACTTCTCGTAATGGACGAAAGAAAAAGTATCGTGGTCAAGGGCGGTAAATAGTACAAGAGATACTTAAATATGAATGTCTTGTTTAATTACTAACTTACCATCAATTGAAGTATGGGTAAGAAAAGAATATCTCACTGACCATCAAAGTGGTCATGGAGAATTTGTAAAGGGCGTTTGGGTTTCGGCTAAGTCGATTCCTGGACGCGCTTTTTATTTTGAGACTTATTTACCAGAATATGCTGCAATGTATGATAAGTTACCAATTAGTGCTTTTGTAAATCGTCCAGAGACACCTAGTCCTGATATGAACCTACCAAATCTACAGTTTTGGAATTGTATGGACTATGGTGTTGTTAGTATTGATAAAAAATTCATTGGTAGTATGGATTTTGAGTGTTATACACGCGATTATGGTACGATGAAAGGGACTTATGTATGTACATTAGATAACTATCATCGTGATCCTGATATGGTTGACTATGCAACAAGTGAAAATCCTGCAGAACATAAGTCACATAACCTTATTGAACTTGAAAATGGACAGTTTGCATTATATCCAAACAATAGAATGCGTATTTTTGACAATAGTTTGACACCTGAGACACCAAAAGTACCTGATTTTAAGGTCTCTACACAATATTATCAAGTTGAAAATGGTTTTGATAGACTTGGAATGGGTCGTGAAGATGAATATTTTTGGAAAACATCCAAAGAGCGTGAAAAAACAGAAAAAACCACTTCAGAGGAGTAAAAATGGGCAACTCAAGAGTCGATAGGGATGAAAATTACATGAAAAATGAGTATGGAACTGAAGGATTAATCACTGATTATGATAATGTATATGATCGTTGGATGAAAAAGAAGGAAAAAGACCTAAAAGAGGTTGATTATGAAGAAATTGAAGGCAAAACCTTCCTACAAGACTGATAAATAAAAATAGGTTTATAATTTACTCATGCCTGTACAAAGGGTAAGTAAAGGTTTCAAGGATATTGGGAGTACTTTTCAAGTAAATCCACTATCGAATGATCTTCTTGCGATTAAAAATGAGACTGCGATATCAAGATCGATAAGAAATCTTGTATTTACCCTTCAAGGTGAGAGATTTTTCAATCCAGATCTTGGTTCTAGGGTGTCTAGATCACTATTTGAGAATATTGATGGTATTTCTGCATCTATTATTCAAGATGAAATTAAAAATACTATCAATACCTATGAACCAAGAGTTGATTTAGATCAAGTTATTGTTGCACCAAACTACGATAACAACGAATTTAATGTAACTATAAGTTATTTTGTTGTTGGTATTGATGCTTTACCACAACAGTTATCATTCGCATTACAGCAGACACGATAATGCCATTAGTCAATTTCACAAATCTAGACTTTGATCAGATAAAGACATCGATTAAAGACTATCTCAGGTCAAATTCAAACTTTACTGACTATGACTTTGAAGGGTCTAACCTTTCAACGATAGTTGATGTATTGGCATATAATACATACATATCCTCATATAATGCTAATATGATTAGCAATGAGGTGTTTATTGATAGTTCAACATTAAGAGAGAATGTTGTTTCTTTAGCACGCAATATTGGATATGTTCCAAGATCAAGAACATCAGCACGATCTATTATTTCTTTCTTTGTTGATACTACAACCTTTGATACTAACCCCATCACATTAACCCTTAAGAGGGGCGTAGTTGCCTCTACAAGCGCATTTGGTGGGGAGAGTTATACATTTGCCATACCAGAAGACATTACCGTTCCTGTTGTAGAAGGTATTGCATCCTTTGATAATATTGAGATATTTGAGGGCGAATTCTTAATAGATAACTTTACAGTACAGTCTGAAAATCCAGCACCACCGCAAAAATATATTTTAAGTAATTCAAATATTGACACTTCATCATTAAGAATTTTAGTTAGAAATACTGAAGCAAGTTCTATTAGTAAGAAATTTATATTATCTAATAGTTTATTTGATATTACAGCAACATCAAGAGTATATTTCATTCAAGAGATTGAAGACCAAAGATATGAACTGATTTTTGGTGATGGTGTTTTTGGTGAAAAACTTGAGGCATTAAACTATATTGAAGCATCATACATCAAAACAAGTGGTGAAGCAGCAAATGGTCTTTCGTCTTTCTCATTTAGTGGAAGAATATTAGATAATAATGGTGTTTCTGTTTCAGAAGGTATTTCATTAATTACAACTATTAATGCCTCTGAAGATGGAAAAGAGATTGAGTCTGTAGATTCAATCAAAAATTACGCTACAAGGATATATGCATCACAAAATAGAGCAGTTACCGCAGCAGATTATGAAGCACTAATACCTTCAATATATCCAGAAACGCAATCAGTTTCTGTCTTTGGTGGTGAAGATTTAAATCCACCACAATATGGCAAAGTCTTTATCACAATTAAACCATTCTATGGTCCATTTGTACCAAACTCGATTAAAGATAACTTAAAGAATATTCTGCGTAGATATAGTGTTGCAGGAATAGTTCCAGAAATTCTTGATCTTAAATATCTTTATATTGAATCAGATTCTTCAGTTTATTATAATGAGAATCTTGCTCCTGGTTCAAATTATGTAAAGACAGTTGTATCTACAAATATCAATAACTACGCTAATTCTACTGAATTAAATAAGTACGGAGCACGTTTTAAATATAGCAAATTCCAAAATATTATTGATAATAGTCACGAATCTATTACATCAAATATTACCAAAATTCAAATTAGGAGAGATTTAGGAGCAAGTTTAAATCAAGTTGCAAACTATGAAATTTGCTTTGGTAATGAGTTCTATATCAAGAGACTTGATGGATATAATATCAAGTCATCTGGATTTAGAGTATTTGGTAATGATGATGTTTTATATCTTGGGGATATTCCTGACGACAATCAAGTAACTGGTGAGGTATTCTTCTTTAAACTGGTTTCTCCAACTCAACCAGCGATTGTAAGAAGATCTGTGGGAACGATTAACTATGAGAAGGGTGAGATATTACTCAATAATGTCAACATCACTTCAACATTAAAATCGGTTCAGGGGCAACCAATTATTCAAATTTCTGCTTGTCCAAAATCAAACGATGTCATTGGATTGCAGGACTTATATTTGCAACTAGATATTAGTAATAGTATGTTAAATATGTTAAGCGATGAAGTTTCTTCTGGAGCAGACCCATCAGGAACTACGTATATAACAACTTCAAGCTACACAAACGGAACTTTAGTACGTTCATAAGAAATGATAGAAACTAGAATCAAGATTAATAAAATTGTTGCAAACCAACTTCCCGAGTTTGTAAGAGAGGAATTTCCTCTTGTAAGTGAGTTTTTATCACAATACTACCTTTCTTTAGAAGGACAGGGTTCAACTTTAGATATTTTACAAAATATCGATCAGTATGTAAAGGTAGATAACTTAACAAACATTGTAGATTCGACGATATTAGATGCTGATGTATCTTTTATTGATGATGTCATTACTGTTCAGTCTACATATGGATTCCCCAAATCTTATGGATTGATTCAGATTGGTTCAGAAATCATTACATATACTGGAACTACCGCAACAACTTTTACTGGATGTATTCGTGGTTTTAGTGGTGTTACATCATATCAAAGTTCAAATGCTCCAGATGAACTGACATTTAAAGAATCTGAAATTGCAGAGCATACATCTGGTTCGACTGTAACAAATTTAAGTGTTCTTTTCTTAAAGGAATTTTTCCATAAAATAAAAAGACAGATAGTTCCTGGTTTTGAAGACAGAGAACTTTATTCTGGTATTGACCAGAGAATTTTTATCAAGCAATCTAATGATTTCTATACCTCAAAAGGTACAGATCAATCGTTTGAAATTTTATTCAGAGCACTTTATGGTGAAGATGTTGAAGTTATAAAGCCAAGAGACTATCTGCTCACACCATCAAACGCAGAATATAGAGTATCAAGAGATTTAGTTGTAGAAGCATTAGAAGGTAATCCTGAAGATCTTCTGAATAGAACGCTTTTCCAGGATGAAACTGACGAATTTCCTGGTGCAAGTGGTTCGATTAATAATGTTCAAAGAATCGAAAGAGATAATAAGACATATTATATCATAAGTTTAGATTATGATTACGATAGAGATATTAATGTAAATGGTTCTATTTTTGGTAAGTTTTCCGTTCATCCATCTACAAAAGTAATCACATCAGTTTCTCCTGGAAGCACAGTTCTTGATGTTGATTCTACGGTAGGATTTCCTTCATCTGGAACTTTAATTGTAGACTATTCGGATGGTTCTTCTATTGAGGTTGAGTATACATCAAAGTCTTTAACACAGTTTTATGGGTGTAGTGGTATTGGTAGAGACATTGATTCTGAACAAGTTTTAAGAGTTAATGCTTTTGCCTATGGTTATCTTGGATTTAATACTGATGAGACTGTTAAGGTAAGAATTACTGGCGTAATTTCTGATATTGATGTTTATGAATATACCTATTATTATGAGCCTGGTGATATTATTGAAAATAAGCACCTCGGTATCGGTTTAACATCGGTTGTTGGAAACAATTGGTTCTTTAACATTGCAACTTCATATGATATTAGCGGAATAACCGTTCAAGATCTTACCAACTTTAAGTATAAGGTTAATACTTTCGATGAGCATGGTTTCTCTGTTGGAGACAATGCAAATTTAATTAGAACAGATGGAACAACAGTAAAGACTCAAATTGTTTCAGTACTGAATCCATATTCATTTGTTATTGCTAATCAGGGACAAATTCAAACTCAAAATATAATTCGTATACAAAGACTTGTATCGAAAGTAGAATCCAATAACTATCCTGAAGCAGATATTTACTCTACAAATGTTCAGAATGTATATTCTGACAGGGAGTCTGTTTATGTAGCATCACCATCTATTCCAAATTATTTAAATGAACCTTTAACTGTCAGCAATAGGTCAGCAAAGTTTTCTGGAACAGTTAGTGGAGAAGAACTTACAATTCCCAATCACGGGTTCTATACTGGTGATTCTGTAACATATAGACCTATTAGTTCTACTAATACATTAAACATTTCAGAAGGAATCTATTTTATTGAAAGAGTAGATGAGAATACTATAAAACTTTCTAGAAGTAGAGCAAATATTAATAATAGGTTATATTTAACTTTAGAAGGTACTGTAACTGATAATATTTTTGAGCATACTGATCTTGCTTATCAAGAACTTGAACCCCAAAAAATTATTAGAAAGATCTCCGTTCCAGTAACTGATACTAATGACCATACAACAGTTCCTGGAACTACGGGAATTCTTGTCAATGGCGTTGAAATATTAAACTACAAGTCAAGTGATGCAGTTTTTTACGGTCCTATTCAAACTGTTGATGTCACAAATAGTGGTGAAAATTATGATGTAATTAATCCACCCATTTTGCAAGCAAATGGATCGGTAGGAACTGGTCTTTCTGCATATTGTCAGGTTGAAGGTTCTTTAGAAAGAATTGAAGTTATTGATGGTGGTTTTGATTATGTAGAAACACCTGTAGTAAACATTACTGGAGGAAACGGTAGCGGAGCAGTTGCAAGACCTGTTTTAAAAACTGTAACGCATACTGTTGACTTCAATTCAACAGTGTCTGGTAGTTCAGTTAACCTGACAAATGACACTATTGCATTTTCATCATATCATAAGTTTAGAGATGGTGAACTAATCATCTACCAAACAAATGGTCAAACATCTGTTGGTGGAATGACAACTGGTGCCCAGTATTATGTTTCTGTTCAAGATGAATATACAGTAAAGGTTCATAAAACATATACTGATGCAATTGATACAACAAACGCAGTCAATCTGACATCATATGGTGTAGGCAATCATACATTTAGATGTGCAAATTCTAAAAAAATTATTTCTGCTATTTCTGTAATAAGTTCTGGTAAAGGATATTCTAATAGAGAGACGACTACTACTTCCGCAGGAATTAATACATCATTAAACACTATTACATTAAAGTCTCACGGTTATAGAAGTGGTGAAATAATTTCATATACTTCTGGAACAACTGCTATTGGTGGATTGAGTAATGAGAATTATTATGTAACTAAAGTTGATGACAATACTATTAGATTATCTCAAGTTGGTACAGGATTAACTGCTGCAAATTTCTATTTTGCAAACGATCAATATGTTGAACTCACATCAACTGGTTCTGGAGTACAATCATTCAACTATCCACCTATTACAGTTTCTGTAGAGGGTAAAATTGGTGTATCGACAGTTGCAGGGCAAAATTTTAGAGCACAATTGCAACCTGTTTTTAGAGGAGCAATTAAATCAGTTTATGTCGAAGATGGTGGTGTTGGATATGGTTCTTCAGAAATTCTAAACTATAACAAACAACCAGAGTTTACATTAAACAGTGGTTCTGGTGCTCAACTCAAAGCCATTGTCTCTAATGGAAAGATTACACAAGTATTGGTATTAAACACTGGTAACGGATACAATTCTCCACCAGATATTGAAATCAATGGTTCTGGAAATGGTGCTATTCTTGTTCCTGTAATTTCTTCTGGGTCGATTACCGAAGTTAAGGTAATAAGTGGTGGATTTAATTATCTTGAGAAAGACACAACAATTTCTGTTATTAGTTCTGGAAAGAATGCTGCATTTGCTTCTAATCCAAAAGTATGGAACATTAATACCTTTGAAAGAATTTCAAATAATAATCAAATATCAGATGATGATGGAGTAATTGCTGAAGGAAACAATTCTTCTTATGGACTCCAATATTCGCATTTATATTCTCCAAGAAAACTGAGGAGAACTATACTTGGTTCAAAGGTTATCAATGGTAATTTGTCGTTCGTTCCAGATCTTCAAATTCAAAATGGAAGAGAAATTTTATCAGATACCCACTCACCTATTATTGGATGGGCATATGACGGAAATCCAATCTATGGACCTTATGGATATTCATTAATAACTGGTGGTTCTCCAAGATTACTTAAATCTGGATATATTTTATCTTTAGATTCTGATAGACCAAATCCTTTAGATTCTAATGGTAATTCAATTTATCCAGATGGATTCTTCATTAATGATTATGTTTATGATGGTTCTGGAGATCTTGATGAGCATAATGGAAGATTCTGCAAAACTCCAGAATTTCCAAATGGAGTTTATGCATATTTTACTACAATCAATACAAATTCCGTAGAATCTGGTGGTGCATTTAAGAACTACAGAAAACCAGAATTCCCTTATTTTATCGGAGATAAGTTTAAGTCAACTCCAATTCCATACAACTTTGAATCTGGTTCTAATCAAGACGATATTGATTTAAATGATACCATTTTATCTAGAAATATAACTCCATATGGACCTTTAAATTCAAATACTAAGTATGACTTTATTTTGGATTCTAACCAAATCCAAAAGCAAAATACATTAATTAAGTCAGTAAGCAGAGGAAATATTCAAGGTATTGGAATCAATAGTGGCGGTATCAATTATCAAGTTGGAGATAGATTAGATTTTGATAATGAAGGAACTAAAGGTTTTGGCGCAAGCGCAGTAGTTTCTTCAGTATTAGGAAAAAGAATCCATAGCGTAGATATATCAAAAACTGAAATACCAAATGTAGAGTTCTATCCTTATGGTGGAATAGACTATCTTGTTGGTTTTGCTACATCTCCACACGATTTAAAGACCAGAGATATTATTACTTTATCTGGTATTTCTACAACAGACAATTTAACAAATAAGTTTTTTACAGTTGGTATTGGAACGGCAGGGTTTACTCTTAGTTCTGATGTAGACACATCTTCTGTTACAGGTATCATTACTTATTTTAATGTATCTGGCAGTCTTTTATTTCCAAATATTAGAGAGAATGATATTTTAGGTATTGGAACTGAGAAAATCAGAGTCCTTAATGTTGATACAGTTTCTTCTAGACTGAGAGTAGAAAGAGCATATGATGGAACATATGGAATTGCACATACTGGTTCATCAAGTATACTCGAAAATCCAAGAAAGTTTATAATTGATGGTAGAAATTTAAACATTTCTCAAGTATATGACTACAGCAGAGAACTTCATTTTAAACCATCAGAAACAGTTGGATTAGGAACAACCGGTGGAGTTGGTATCACTTCTACATTATCATTTGCAAATCCTGGTGTAGGTATAACTCAAATCAGTATTCCAACAAAGTCACTGTATATTCCAAGTCACAGATTAACTACTGGCGATGAATTAATCTATTTCAATTATGGTGGAGATTCTATTGGAGTTTCTACAGACGGTATAGAAACATTTGCTTTTGAGAATGGACAAACTTTATATGCAGCAAAAATTTCAGATGATCTTGTTGGAATAGCAACTGCTAAAGTTGGTCTTGGATCAACAGGTTCATTTGTTGGTATTAATAGTAGTGTTTTTGTTGATACATTATACTTTGTTGGGGTTGGAACTGGTGAAAACCATAGTTTAAAGACGGTTCCTGCAAATATTTTATCAGGAATTGTAAATAGAAACTCTGCGACTGTATCAACATTATCTACTCACGGACTTCAGTATCAAGATACTGTCTCATTAAATGTATTTGCAGGCATTTCTACTACTCTTTCTGTAAGATATAATGACTATCACAGAAAACTTGTTATTGATTCAAGAGACTTTGTTTCTGGTGATGTAGATATTATTGATAATTCTATAACATTATTGAATCACAATTTGTCTACGGGTCAAAAAGTTATTCATACTGCAATAACACCTGCAACAGGACTTATTGATAATGGAATTTATTATGTTTATGTTGTAAGCAAAGATAAAGTTAAACTTTGCTCAACTGTAACTGATTCTTTAAAACAAAATCCAAAGGTAGTTGATATTGCAGGAACTTCTTCAGGAACCATTTCACAAGTCAATCCACCTTTGATTCTGGAAAGAAATAAGACTTTAGTATTTGATTTATCACACTCATCACTTTCATTCACAAACAATTCAATATCATATTCTGCGTTTGACTTTGGTATCTTTTCCGATAGGGAACTGAAGAATCAGTTTTATTCATCAACTGCCACTAAAGACTTTGAAGTAATAAAGAGTGGAACTGTTGGCATAGACACAAATGCAAAACTGTCTATCAAAGCATCTAATTCTTTACCAGAGACTTTATATTATGGTGCTATTCCCATCAATTTAGAATTAAATACTGACAGCAAAAAAGAAATTAAACCAGATACTCAAAATGTAAAGAATAATAATGAACTTATCCTGACTAATAGTGTTCTGACTTCAAAATTTACTGTAAGTGGTATTGGTTCTACAACATTCTCATTCAGCATTCTTGGTTCTCCCAAAGAAGATCAATATCTCCCTACTGATGGAGATCTTTTCTATACAACAGATTCTCAATATGCATATGGTCCAATTACAGAAGTTGTACTAAAATCAAGTGGAAGAAATTATGAGAAACTTCCATCAGTATCAAGAGTAATAAGTGGAAAAGGGACAGATGCTATTCTTTATCCACAAAGTTCAACCATTGGAAAAGTTATAAGTCTGGATATTCAGGACATTGGTTTTGATTATTCTGCAGATAAAACTCTTAGACCAGAGGTTCAACTTCCTCAAATATTGAACATTGATCCATATTCAAAATTCCATACTATTGGAATATCATCTATTGGTGTCAATTATTCCCTTGCTCCAGATTTAATAGTAATAGATGGTGTTTCAAAGAAAGTAGTTACTGATATTGAACTTGATTATAATTTGGGAGATTCTTTCGTAACAATTGTAAAAAATACAGCGTCTCTCAATAATGTTACTCCAACAATAATTCCAATTAATAATACGAATGGTGTTTCTATCACAGATGTTCAATTTAATACAACATCTAAGGATGTAACGGTTTCTCTGGGTTCTAGTTACAGCGCTTTAGAAGACTTCCCATTTGATGTTGGCGATTCTGTATTAATTGAAAGTGTTAGTGTTGGTATTGTAACAACTGCAAAAGGATATAACTCATCGAAATATAATTATAGTTTATTCACTCTTACACAAACAGATCCAAATATTGGCGGTGCAAACGCATCCATCACATATAATTTAACAGAATATCTTGCTTCTGGCGAATATCCTGGAACATTTGATTCTGTAAATTCGGTTGGTAGAGTTATACCATCAAAACACTTCCCAATATTTGATATTAGTTTAGAACAAAACAAATTTTATAAAGGTGAAATTTTAAATTCTCCTTCTGCTAGTGGTGTAGTAAATTCTTGGGATGAAAAGACCGGAAATCTTAAGGTATCTACAATACAGAAGTTTAATATAGGGGAAAATATTACAGCATCTTCTTCTAAATCTGTAGGAAGAATTACTGCTATCAGTCTATTCAATTCTTTCTATAATATTGATTCTTCTTCTGTAGTTAAGAAAGGATGGCAAACTGAGTCAGGATTCTTGAATAGCAGTTTACAAAGATTGCACGATAACGACTATTATCAATATTTCTCATATGCTATCAAGTCAAAAGTAGAATATGATGATTGGAATAACGCAGTCAGCTCTCTTAATCATACTGTAGGATTTAAAAAGTTCTCTGATTTGATTGTAGAATCTGAAGATAAGAGTGCAGGAATATCTACAGATCAAAATCTTGGTGATTTTGTTGGGATTGCTGATTTAATATCTGAAATTGATTTAAATTGCGTAAATGACTTTGATTTGGCAAAAGAACTAACTGTCAATATTGATTCAAAAATTGCATCTAATGAAATTGTATTCAACTCTCGCACACTTCAAGATTACTTAGAGTCTATTGGAAATAGAGTTCTTTCTATTGATGACATTAGCACTCAATTTAATAGTAACCCAAGACCAGAAAGATATAATTCTATCGATCTTTTCTCTTTAGATGATGCAAGATCTAAAAAGTATATTGTTTTCATAAAAGATAATAGATATACTGACGAAAAGCAGATTAATTTAGTATCCATCCTCCACGACAATTCACATGGTTTCATAAACCAATATGGTAGAGTTGAAACAGTTGGCGATCTTGGTTCGTTTGACTTTAGTATTTTGGGAACTGAAGGGCAACTTCTTTACTATCCAACCAAATATTCATTAAATGATTATAACCTAAGTTATGTTACTTATAGAATTGAAGACAGTATTGCAGGAACTGATTCTAGAGATTTTGGAGACACTACCAAAGTTTATAGCACAACTCAGACATTAGCGTCTGGAACAAGCACTGCATCTACAATTGTAAGTATTGCTTCTACATATAGATCTTCTAAGATACTTGTACAATATGCTGCAGTCGATAACTCATACTTTGAATATGATGAACTCACCGTAATTCACGATGGAACCAATGTAGATCTTTTAGAATATGGTCAGTTATCAACTGATATTCTAACTCCATTTGCTTCTTCTGGACTCGGAACATACAATGCATACATATCTGGTTCTAATATCAACATCGATATCACTCCAAATGCAGCATTAGGAGTTGATTATAATGCAAATGCCATAATTATATCAATCGCAGATACATCTTCTGTTGGTGTTGGAACATTTGCACTGTCTGATGCTAAGTTGGATTCATCCATAACATCTATTGCATCAAGCACTTCACCAGTATCCACAAAAATTGCAGAATATTCTAGTGATTATTATTCTTGTGCATATTATGTTGTAAGTGTTGAAGATACTACAAATTCTCAATATCAAGTTTCAGAAATTATTGTTGCTAACGATTCGGGTGATGTATTGATTTCAGAATTTGGTAATTTAGAAACTGGATCTAGTATTGGAACTTTTGATGCAAGTGTATCAGGAGGTAATATAGAATTAACATTTACTCCAATTGCAAATGCAGACATTGAAGTTAGAGTTTTCCAAAATGCTCTTGGTTTAATTGATTCAAAAAATCCAAATACACTTATTGACTTAGACAATGCATCAATTTTTGCTGGATATGGTTATTATACTGGAACAGATACTGATGTTAAGAGGCAGTTTAATTTAACTCACAATCAACTTCCAATTTTTGAAAGATACTTTGTTGGAAGTGCATCTACTGTTGTTGATATTTCAAATAACAAAGTTTTCATTCCTAATCATTATTTTGTTACTGGCGAAGAATTGTCTTATGAGCACGCTGGAGCTGGAACTACTCAAGCAATTACAATTGCTTCAACAAATATTCCTGGTATTGGCATAACAGATAAATTGCCAAGTACAGTTTATGCAATTAAAGTTGATGAGGTTTCGATAAAATTTGCTGGAAGTGCAGAGGATGCTCTTAAGGTTGTTCCAACCGAACTGGATATAACTTCGGTAGGTATCGGAACTTCACACTCTCTCACATCTAAGAAACAAAACTCAAGAGTTCTTGTTTCTATTGACAATGTAATTCAATCTCCTATTGTTTCTACAGCGATTACAACAACAGTTTCTACACAATTTCTAATAACAGATAACACATTATTCTTGAGTGGAATAACATCATTCTTTGGTGGTGATCTGATTAAGATTAATAATGAAATTATGAGAATTGATTCAGTTGGTATTGGAAGTACAAACGCATTAAGAGTCAGAAGACCTTGGATGGGAACTGGAATTGGAACACATCCTGTAGGATCTTTGGTAACCAAGATTAATGGTGATTATAATATTGTTGATAATACAATTAACTTTATAACCGCACCCTATGGACCAGTTCCACTTAGTACAACTACTGCAAGTCCAGATGAGGTAGATTATGTTGGCATTACTACATATTCTACATTTAGTGGAAGATCTTTCTTAAGATCTGGTGTACCAAATACAAATATCGAACCATACACAAATAATTATGTATTTGATGATGTTTCTACGCAGTTTACTGGTTTTAATACATCATTTAACTTAACCTCCGAAAATTCAAATGTAACAGGATTCTCAACAGATAATGCTATTATCTTGGTTAATCAAGTATTCCAAGGTCCAGAAAGAGACACATTTCCAATCCGTGTTGATGGAGATTATACATTAGAAGAATCTGTCGGTATTACCAGTATTAACTTCACTGGTTCAATCTCTTCAACAGCATATGACATTAATACTACAAATGTTCCTTTAGGTGGCGTTATTGTTTCTGTTGGTTCTACTGAAGGATTTGGTTATCAACCATTAGTGTCTGCTGGAGGAACAGCAGTTATTTCTGGTCTGGGAACCATTTCATCAATCAGTATTGGAAATAGTGGTTCTGGTTATAGAGCAGGGATTCAAACAGTTGTTAATGTTGGAGTCGCAACTTCAAGCACAGGAATTCCAAATATTGAGTTTATTGGAACTGCTGCTATTAGTGGTGGACATATTGTTAGTGTTGCCATTACAAATCCAGGAACTGGATACACAACAACCAATCCTCCTATTGTTATTTTCGATGATCCTTTATCATATTCAAATATTCCACTGGTTTATAGTTCTTCTTCCGTGTCTGGAGTTGGAACACAAGCAACTGTAGATATTGTTGTTGGACAGGGATCTAGTGTAATTGAATTTACTATTCGAAATACTGGATATGGATATGGTCAAGGCGAAATACTGACATTTGATGTTGGTGGAACTGTAGGAATTCCAACAAATACTTCACTTACATTTGATGAGTTCCAAGTTTCTGTTGAGTCAACATATTCAGATAGTTTCTCTGGTTGGTCTATTGGAAATCTGTTGGTCTTAGATAATATTGATTACCTATTTGACGGAACAAAAACTTCTTTCCCAATAAAAATAAATGGCATACAAAAAACAATAAGATCTGCTGTTGGATCACTTATTGATGTTGAAGAAACATTATTAGTTTTTATTAATGATGTTCTCCAGGTTCCTGGAGAGGGATACATTTTTAAAGGTGGAAGTTATATCACATTCACTGAAGCACCAAAGGTTGGAGATACAACAAAAATTCTCTTCTATCAAGGCACATCTTCTGTTGATGTTATTGATGTTGATATACTGGAAACCATTAAGAAAGGTGATACTGTAACATTAAATGACGATGATTATTACTATCAAGAAGATGAAAGACTTGTATATACTATCAATTCGACGGATACTATTGATACAAACCTTTATAATGGTCCGGGCGTTACTGCAAATGAATCTTATGAGAGACCAGTTAAGTGGTGCAGACAAACTGAGGATAAGTTTGTAAATGGTGAATATGTTGCTAAGGATAGACCAATTTACGAACCATTGATTTATCCAACTTCAACTATCATTCAACCTGTTGGTGTTGGTTCAACAATTGTTTATGTTGAAAGTGTAAAAACTTTCTTTGATAGTAAAAAAGAAAATTATGTAGATAGTGATGAAATTGCACTCATTTCTCAGGATTCATTGGTATCTGCAGCAGCAACTGCAATTATCTCTGATTTTGGTGAAGTATTGTCTATTTCAATAATAGACGGAGGACAAGGATATACAACTCCTCCTCAGGTAACGATATCAAATCCAGTTGGTCTTGGAACTACTCAAAGAGCACAATTAACAGCGTCAATTTCTGTTAATGGTGAGGTATCATCGATTGCTGTTGATTCTCCTGGAACAGGATATACAACAACCAATCCACCACAAGTTCTTATTGAACATCCAAATGTTGCATACGAAGCAAATTCTTCACAGTCATATGTTGGAGATTTTGGAAGTATTGTTGGATTTGGCACAACTACTATTGGTGTTCAAAATCAAATTATCTTTGATTTGTATATCCCACAAAATTCGTATTTGAGAGACACAACGATTGTTTCTTCGGCAACAACTGTTAGTGGATTGAGTTATGGTGATTACTTTGTTATTAAAGACAGTAATGTTGGAAGTGCCACCACATTTATAACATCATTGAGAAATAGTGGAGAAGTCATTGGAATTGGAACACAATTTGTTGATAATGTTTATCAAGTAGCAAATTCATTAATAGTTGAAACTAATATTGTAGGAATTGGTTCTACATATGTGACTAGAGTATTTGCAAATATTGATCAGTTCAATTCAGAGTCTTTCTCTTCCGATTCAATAACTTTTGATTCTACAACATACACATTTGATTCTACTGTTGGTTCTTATACCATCTACTCTGGTGGTATTTCAACATCAAGTTATTTTGGTTCTTATACTTGGGGAAAAATAACACTTGCAGGTGGAATTCAGTCAGAAACATTTAACTTCTACGGATCTCAAGGTGTTGGTGGAATATCAACATCTGCACTTGTAAGAAGAAGAAATCCACTGAGATATAACAACTACCTCTAATAAATATTTAAAAAATTTCAAAATGTCTAAGTTAGGGATAAGTACCGGAACAGCACCAAATGATGGAACAGGTGATAGTCTGTTATCTGGTGCAGTAAAAATTAATAGCAACTTTGATGAAATTTATAGTTATTTTGGTGACGGTAATGATTTAAGTTTCACTGAAAGCACTTGGCAAACTACATTATCTGGAATTAACACACTATCAAATGTTGGTGTTGGAACTACAAATCCAAGATTTGCATTAGAAGTTGGTTATGTAGGTGCTTCAGGAACTTCATTGTGGGTAAATGGTGATGCTAGAGTTACTGGAATACTCACAGTAGGACCAGCATCAGTTACCATTGATGGAGTTAGTAATAAAATTACAGTTGGTTCTGGAGTAACCATTGATGGTTCTACAGGTATCATTAGTGCAACTTCTATTATTCTTGGCGATTCTACAATCTCTGGTGCAGGAGTAACTTATATTACTGCTGGTAGTGGTGTTTCTGTAGACCAGAATACTGGAAATGTAACAATCAGTGCAACTGGTATTGCACAGACAGCAAATATTAATGCAGATTTATTATCTGTTTCTGGTGTTTCCACATTTGGTTCAGATGTATCAATTGGTGGTACTGTTAGTGTTGATGGTGTTTCCACATTTGGTTCAGATGTATCAATTGGTGGTACTGTTAGTGTTGATGGTGCAGTAAAACTTGCAGGTATTAATACTACTATTATAGGAACTGCAGGAACTACTGGAGAAATCAAACAAATTGGTGGAGCACCATTTTATTATGATGGAACTGCTTGGAGAGAGTTCTATCTGATTGATGCAGTTCAGGTCACAAATACTGCTGATACTGATTGGGATAATACAATTTTGAGAATGACTTTTGATGATTCGGGCGTTTTTGATGATTATAGATTTGGAGTAACTCCTACTTTGATAGGTTCTCCTACAAATACAACAGCTCCAGTAAAAATTGGAACAAGAGCTTTAAGATTAACAGATACCTCTCCTCAAGATGCTCTCCAGTATCCATATAGGTCCGAATATGATTTTACTGGTGAGTGGACTATGGAATTTTGGATTAATTTTAATAGTATTACCACCGATATTCAACTAACTGGAACTAATTCGATTATTTCTGTTGTAGATGCTGACGGTGCTAATAGTACTAATTCTTTTGCTCTCGGAGCAAGAGCAAACACTTCCAACACTGCAACAAATTTTGAGTTTTATTGGTATAATTATGAGCGTTCATCACCCCAAGAAGAGAGTCTCACCAATGTATTGACTAAATCAGATTATATAAATCAATGGCACCATATTGCTTTAGTAAGGCAACCACTTGATGGATCACTTCATTTTTATATTGATGGTGTAGAATCTGGTATTACTACTACAAGTTCATTTACTGATAATTCAATCAATCAAGATAGTAATAATGACTTGTTTATTGGTCGGTTCGATGGGAATCTAGATAATAGATATCTTGATGCTTCAATTGATGACTTAAGAATTTCTACAGTAGCGAGATATACATCTATTGGAAGTTCAACATCAACAACATTTAGTCCACCAACCACTCAATTACCAATTACTGGTTCAACAACAACTGTTGTAATTCCACCAACGGATAAAACTGGAGAA
>Ga0070752_1001162_pt1 | contig 19059 bp, 15 predicted proteins | sample VirMetDEL_Aug_30_FD_77440 | JGI IMG/M metagenome (GOLD analysis project Ga0070752, IMG submission 77440) | Aqueous microbial communities from the Delaware River and Bay under freshwater to marine salinity gradient to study organic matter... | ecosystem: Environmental > Aquatic > Marine > Coastal...
AGTGAAACACCTGCTGCTGATCGCCATCCTCGCCCTTACCGCCGCCTGCTCTTCCAAGCAGCCGGAGGTCGATGAAAACCTCAGCGAGGTGGAGCTGTACCAGCAGGCCCAGGCCGACCTGGACAACCGCAGCTACACCCAGGCCATCGCCAAACTGAAGGCGCTGGAGTCGCGCTATCCGTTCGGGCGCTACGCCGAGCAGGCGCAGCTGGAGCTGATCTACGCCTACTACAAGAATGCCGAGCCGGAGGCCGCCAAGTCGTCCGCCGAGCGCTTCATTCGTCTGCACCCGCAGCACGCCAACGTCGACTACGCCTACTACCTCAAGGGCCTGGCCTCCTTCGACCAGGATCGCGGCCTGCTGGCGCGCTTCCTGCCGCTGGACATGACCAAGCGTGACCCGGGCGCCGCGCGCGACTCCTACAACGAGTTCGCACAACTGACCAGCCGCTACCCCACCAGCCGCTACGCGCCCGATGCCAAGCAGCGCATGATCTACCTGCGCAACCTGCTGGCCGCCTACGAAATACACGTTGGCCACTATTACCTGACCCGCCAGGCCTATGTCGCCGCCGCCAACCGTGGCCGCTACGTGGTGGAAAACTTCCAGGAAACCCCGTCGGTCGGTGACGGCCTGGCAATCATGACCGAAGCCTATCAGCGCCTGTCGCTGGACGATCTGGCGGCCACCAGCCTGGAAACCCTCAAGCTCAACTACCCTGATCATCCGAGCCTGGAAGGCGGCGAGTTCGTCCCGCTCGAGGAAGAATCCGACAACCGCTCCTGGCTGGCCAAGGCCACCCTCGGCCTGATCGAAACCGACACGCCGCTGCCGCCGGGCGAAACCCGCGCCAGCCAGGACGTGATCCGCCAGTACGAAGACGCCGAGCAGCAGATTCCTGCCGAACTGCAGCAGGACGCCAAGACCGGCGAAACCGCCAAGAAGCGCTCATTCTGGAGCTACCTGACCTTCGGTCTGTTCGACTGATCGCGGTGACAGTAAACAAGGGAGGCCAAGGCCTCCCTTTTTATTGCCCGTTTTCGATTGGATATCGCAACGAGTACAGGCGCGCAGCCAGGAAACAGCGCACAGGCTGTCATGTGGATACTGTGCCGATGCACTCGGCTTGGCTAAACTGCCGGCTTTAAACGAACAGAAGAGCACAACATGGGTCTTTTTCGCCTGCTGTTCTGGATCGCGATCATCTTCGCTGCGATCTGGATCTGGCGCCGTTTCATCAGCAAACCCAAAAGCACTCGCCCCACCGAGGATGCCGCGGCCCCCATGGTGCGTTGCGCACATTGCGGGGTGCACGTGCCCAAGCCGCAGGCGCTGAACCAGGGTCAGCAGTGGTATTGCAGCCAGGCGCATCTCGAACAAGGCCCGCACACCGGTGACCGCTGACCTCAGCCTGCAAGCGGGTACTCAGGGACGGCGCATCCTCAGGCTCTATCACTTCTATCGCCTGAGCATCGGCCTGGCGCTGATTCTGTTGATTTCCAGCAATCTCGATTCGCAGTTGCTGGATGTCGTGCACATCGAGCTGTTTCGTACCGGCAGCTGGGTCTACCTGATCCTCAATATCTTCATCGCCGTACTGGTGCACAGGCCCAAGCACCTGATGCAGCTGTTCAGCCTGGCGCTGGTCGACGTGATCTTCCTCTCCGCGCTGTTCTACGCCGCTGGCGGCACGCCCAGCGGCATCGGCAACCTGCTGGTGGTGGCGGTGGCCATCGCCAACATCCTGCTGCGTGGGCGCATTGGCCTGCTGATCGCCGCCATCGCCGCGATGGCACTGATCTACCTGACCTTCTATCTCAGCCTGAGCCGTCCCGCCGCGGCCGCGCAGTACGTGCAGGCTGGCGCGCTCGGTGCCCTGTGCTTCGCCGGGGCCCTGTTCATCCAGGGCATCACCCGCCGCCTGCAGGTCAGCGAAAGCCTGGCCGAACAACGCGCGGCCGATGTCGCCAACCTGGAAGAACTCAACGATCAGATCCTGCAACGCATGCGCACCGGCATTCTGGTGCTCGACACCCAGCATCGCGTGCTGCTGGCCAACCAGGGGGCGACGCAACTGCTCGGGCGTGGCGAACTCAGCGGCAAAATCATCGACCCGCACTGCCCCGAACTGGTCAAACGCCTGCAACAGTGGCTGCACAACCCGACCCTGCGCCCGGACAGCCTGCAAGCGCAGGTCGACGGCCCGATGCTGCAACCCAGCTTCATTTCCCTGCAGCGCGGCGACCAGCAGCACACCCTGGTGTTTCTCGACGACATCTCGCAGATCGCCCAGCAGGCGCAGCAGCTCAAACTGGCCTCGCTCGGCCGCCTGACTGCCGGCATCGCCCATGAAATCCGCAACCCGCTGGGCGCGATCAGCCACGCCGCCCAGTTACTGCAGGAGTCGGAAGACCTGCAAGGCCCTGATCAACGCCTGGCGCAGATCATTCAGGACCACTCCAAGCGCATGAACCTGGTGATCGAGAACGTGCTGCAACTCTCGCGTCGGCGCCAGGCCGAGCCGCAACTGCTAGACCTGAAGTACTGGCTGCACCGCTTCGCCAGCGAGTTCCGCAGCTCGGCACCGGCTGACCGGCAGATCCACCTGGAAACCCAGGGCGGCAGCCTGCAAACGCGGATGGACCCACACCAACTGACCCAGGTACTGACCAACCTGGTGCAGAACGGCCTACGCTACAGCGCACAAAAGCACCGAGTCGGCCAGGTCTGGCTGCGACTGTTCCGCGACGAAGCCAGCGACCTGCCGGTGCTGGAGATTCTCGATGACGGCCCCGGCGTGCCCCCCGAGCAGGAGCAGCACATCTTCGAGCCCTTCTACACCACCGAGAACAAGGGCACCGGCCTCGGCCTGTATATCTCTCGCGAACTGTGCCAGAGCAACCAGGCCCGCCTCGACTATAAACCTCGTGAAGGAGGCGGCAGCTGCTTCCGCATCACCTTCGCCCATCCGCGCAAACTGAGCTGAACATGAACCGTCAGAGAGCCCTGATCGTCGACGACGAACCCGATATCCGCGAACTGCTGGAAATCACCCTCGGACGCATGAAGCTGGACACCCGCAGCGCCCGCAACGTCAAGGAAGCGCGTGAATGGCTGGCGCGTGAACCCTTCGACCTGTGCCTGACCGACATGCGCCTGCCCGACGGCACTGGCCTCGATCTGGTGCAGCACATCCAGCAGCGCCACCCACAGGTTCCCGTGGCGATGATCACGGCCTACGGCAGCCTGGATACCGCGATCCACTCGCTCAAGGCCGGCGCCTTCGACTTCCTTACCAAACCGGTGGACCTGGGCCGCCTGCGCGAACTGGTCGCCACCGCCCTGCGCATTCGCTCACCCGAAGGGGAAGAAGCTCCGGTAGACAGTCGCCTGCTGGGCGACTCGCCTCCCATGAAATCGCTGCGCAAACAGATTCAGAAGCTCTCGCGCAGCCAGGCACCGGTCTACATCAGCGGTGAGTCAGGCAGCGGCAAGGAACTGGTCGCCCGTCTGATTCACGAACAGGGCCCACGCGTGGAACAGCCATTCGTACCGGTCAACTGCGGCGCGATCCCTTCGGAGCTGATGGAAAGCGAGTTCTTCGGCCACAAGAAAGGCAGCTTCACCGGCGCCATCGAAGACAAGCAGGGCCTGTTCCAGGCGGCCAATGGCGGCACGCTGTTCCTCGACGAAGTCGCCGACCTGCCGCTGCCGATGCAAGTGAAACTGCTGCGCGCGATTCAGGAAAAAGCCGTGCGGGCCGTCGGCGGCCAGCAGGAGGTGGTGGTCGATGTGCGCATTCTCTGCGCCACCCACAAGGACCTCGCCGCCGAAGTCGCTGCCGGCCGCTTCCGCCAGGACCTCTACTACCGCCTCAACGTCATCGAACTGCGCGTCCCGCCGCTGCGCGAACGGCGTGAAGACATCGCGCAACTGGCCAGCGTGATGCTCGCGCGCCTGGCCGAAGGCACTGGCCTTTGCGCCGCCAAGCTGCACCCCGACGCGCTGGAGAAACTGAAAAACTACCGTTTTCCGGGCAATGTGCGCGAACTGGAGAATATGCTCGAACGCGCCTACACCCTGTGCGAAGACGACCAGATCACCCCCAGCGACCTGCGCCTGGCCGACGCCAGCGGCCCGAACAGCGAAGCCGGCGAAGCCAGCCTGGCGCAGATCGACAATCTGGAGGATTACCTCGAAGACATCGAACGCAAGCTGATCATGCAGGCACTGGAGGAGACGCGCTGGAACCGCACGGCCGCCGCCCAGCGCCTCGGCCTGACCTTCCGTTCGATGCGCTACCGACTGAAGAAGCTGGGCATCGATTGACGCCCAGCCGCTGAGTTATTGCGCCAGCCGCCCGGCCGGCGCGTACGGTGCAGGATCAATGATCGGCTCACGCCCCAGCATCAGGTCGGCCAGCAATTGACAGGATGCCGGCGCCAGCACCAGTCCATTACGGAAATGCCCGCAGTTCAGCCATAGGCCGGGATGCGCAGGCAGCTCCCCGATAAAGGGAATGCCCTCCGGCGAGCCAGGGCGCAAACCGGCCCAATGCCCCACCACTTCGGCATCCTTGAGTGCAGGCAAAAGCTCCTCGGCAGAGGCCTTCAAGCTTTCCAGCGCGTTATCGGTCGGCGCCTTGTCGAACCCTGCATACTCCAGCGTGCTGCCAATCAGGATATGCCCGTCACGCCGCGGGATCGCGTAACGACCTTTGGCGAGCACCATGCTCGGCAGAAAATCCTCGGCGCACTTGTAGAGAATCATCTGTCCTTTGACCGGCTCGACGGGTAATTCCAGCCCGAGCGTCTCCAGCAACTCACCACTCCAGGCCCCGGCAGCCAAAACCACACGCTCGGCGCGAATCTCACCAGTCTCGGTGGTTACACCGCAAATTTGTCCGCCTTCCTGAATAAAACCAGTGACCGGGCAGTGCTCACGCAACTCCACATTCGGCATCGCCGCCAAAGCCGCGCGCAGCGCCTTCACCAACCTGGGATTACGCACATTGGCCACACCCGGCATATGAATGGCACGCGCAAAACCATCCCCCAGAACGGGCACGCGCTGATACGCCTCAGCCACATCCACCGAAAACAGCGGCCGCCCCTCACGCTCAGCCCAAGTCAGCGCTTCGGCCTCATCGTCCAGATCCAGCCAGTACAACCCGGTGACATGCACCTCGGGATCAATCCCGGTCTCATCCAGCAACCGCCGACCGAAGCCCGGATAGAAATCCTGCGACCAATGCGCCAGCGCGGTAACCGCTGCGCTGTAGCGCCAGGGGTAGAGCGGCGACACGATACCGCCACCGGCCCAGGAGGATTCGCGGCCGGTCTCCCCCCGATCAAGAATGCACACCTGCATCCCCGATCGCCCCAGCAGGAACGCCGATAGCATCCCTACCGCACCACCTCCAATCAACAACACCTTCTCATCACTTTTCATGCAGTGATCCTGAGCTACTCTGTTCTACACACACAACTGGCAAGGATGCTGGAACATGCCCCGAAAAATCTACGGGCGAACGCTCATCGAAATGATGTGCGCAATCGCCGCCGCTGCTCTCCTTCTGACAACCGCGCTGCCGAACTTGCAGAGCCTGATTGAGAGCAATCAACGCATTCAAACCAATAACCAGATGGTTGCCACACTGCTGCACGCTCGGAGTAATGCGGTGTTTACGCGGCAAATCATAACCCTCTGCGGTGGACAGCATGACTGTTCAGGAGCAAGGGAGTGGCGGCATTACCTATTGGTTTTCATCGACAAGAATGCCAATGGCAAGATTGATCCTGATGACGAAATCCTGCACCAGGCCGAAATTACCAAAAATTTCTCTTGGAGCTGGAACAGGGCATCTGGATACATCCAGTTCGAGGCCGACGGCTCAACACGTGCCCTCAATGGCACTCTCACGCTTTGCAACGACAATGTTCCGCAAAGCCAGATCGTGATCAGCCTTTCTGGCCGTACCCGCACAGAATCCCCCCCAAAAAATACTAGTTGCTGACAGCTCAAGTGACGCAAATCACAGCTGCAGATGGGCAAATGCTCCTTGTCCGCCAATTTGCCCGCCTGTCCGGCTTGAACTGGTTTGAGGGCCGACCGTTGCTAAATTACCGTCGTATTTTTAAGAAAATTTTGGCGGAGCATCCATGGCATCGAGTAAAGGATTCACATTGATCGAGCTAATGGTGGTGCTTGCAATCATAGCCATCGTCGCAGCGGTTGCCGTCCCTAGCTACCAAAGCAGCATTGAAGCTGGGCGTAAAACGTCAGCGATCAACAACCTGCTCGGTGCCCTGCAATTCGCCCGGAGCGAAGCAGTCACGCGCCGTAGCGATCAGGTGAAAGTATGTGCCAGTGGCGGCGGCAACGCTTGCAGTGGTACTGACTGGAGTGCAGGTGGCGTAGTGCTCGATGGCACGACACTGCTACGTTCTATCCCACCATCCCCCGGAGTCAGCGTCACTGGAGACGCTATTACCTTCAACGATGACGGCACCACAACGGCGAGCAGCATCAACATCGCGGGGAAGAGTATTTCCGTGAATATTGTCGGCGCAGCCAAACTCAACTGATAGGAATACGACGATGTACAGACCGCTCTCCTCGATACAACGAGGCTTCACGCTGATTGAGGTGATGGTTGCAGTGGTAATCCTGGCTGTAGGGCTCCTGGGCATGGCCAGCCTGATGGCCCGTAGCCAGAAATCCAACGAAAGCGCCTACTCCCGCAGCCAGGCAACGTTAATGGCCTATGACATCGTCGAAAGAATGCGCACAAACCTAGTAGATCCGGCCAATAGCGACAGGAAATACAAGGTGTTGTTCGTTACCGAGAGCAGCAGCAATGCCGGTAAGTACTCCTTCAGCAGCCTACCGGGTTGTACGGCCCCGACGGGAGCCATACCTGCCGGAGGTGCAAACAGAGCCAGCTACGACATTGCCTCATGGTGTACGTCCTTGAAATCGAGCCTACCTAGCGTGGATACAGCCAACACGAAAATTTCGCTTGACACTAGCAAACTGGACACTCTGGGAACGGCGACGGTTACCGTCAGAATTCAGTGGCAGGACAACAGTAAAGACGGTGGTCAGACTCAGTACGTCGAAGTGGTGACCTCCCTATGAAAGTTCTTAAGCAGCGTGGTCTTTCCCTGATTGAGGTAATGGTTGCCCTGGTGATCAGTTCCATTCTGATTTTGGGAGTTACAGATCTGTTCAATAGCTCATTCATGTCCGGCCGAAGCAACTCGGAGCTGGCGCGCATTCAGGAAAACGGCCGTTTGGCGATGGAGGTCATAGGCTCGGACGCTCGCCTCGCCGGTCTACAGACTTGCACTACCAATAACTGGAAAGCGAATCCCATAGAAGATGCCGTAGAGCTTGGCAGTGACCAAAAAAGCCTAGCTGTCAAGTACATCGACCCGAAGAACTGTGGTGACGTGGGTGCCGCCCTGCAAACCGTAACTTACACCTTCGCCAACAATAGCTTGAGCAAGGCGATCAACGGCAACCCTGCACAACCGTTACTGGGCGATAGCAAAGAGCCTGTCGATGGAAGCTTCACTTTGCTACCAGACAACAGCACTCCTGAAACCGCAAACGCAGTACAGATCACAATCAAGGTGCAAAGCTCGCAGGCCAATTTCAGCGCCCGTGAATTCAGCTCTACCTATGAGTTCAAGAATCGCATAATTGCCAGGGATTAAGCTGATGAATGCTTCCAAACAAAACGGCATGGTGCTTCTGGTTAGCCTAATCCTCCTGCTTATGCTGACTTTGATCGCCATAACGGCCTCCAATCAGGCCACTCTTCAGTTGCGTATATCCTCCAACAGCGAACAACGCGCCATGGCCTTTCAGGCGGCGGAAGGTGGTATAGCCAGTTGGGTCAGCAGCTACTTCACCGAAGTCGACAACTCGAAGCTGCCCGAGACAGGCACTATCGGAGAAACATCCTTCAGTATCGTCGCGAGCAAATCACGCTGGGACATCGCCTGCCCGGGGGGCAACCTGGGTATAGGAACCGGTACACCTCGCATGGACTGTTTTGACCTAACGGTCGAGGGTGGAAGTGCCTGCGACAGCGGTGTTTGCACAGTCAAAACCATTCACCGCCAGGGCGGGCAGCGTCGAGGGGACATCCAGTGAAACCGTCTAATCTATTCCAGCGCCACGTCACCAGGGCATATGCAATGACTCCCGTCCAGTTCCTACGCCGCACCAGCGCCTTCAGCCTGGCTTCCTTCCTGATCTTGCATAGTGCAGTCAGCGTGGCCGACGATACCGAAGTGTTTTTCGGCACCAAGCCAGATAACGACACGCGCCCCAACGTACTGTTCATCCTTGATGACTCTGGCTCGATGGGCTGGTGCATCAACAGTAACCGCACTTGCAACACCGACAACAGGATGAAAGCGCTCAAGGACACGATGACCAACCTGCTCAGCACCACCAGCGGCGTAAACGTTGGCCTTATGGTGATGAACAACTCTGCAGGGACTCCGGGAGATGCCAGCGTAAAGCGCCTGCTGCAACCGGTGGACAACATCGACGCCCCGATCAACGTCAAAGTCTCCAGCCCGGAGATCAAGATCAGCGCGGATGATGCCAGTCGTTACAACGGCAGCAACAATATTGCTGACCCGACACTGGTGATGGGCTATATCAAGAATCCCAGTACTACCGACACTGTCGTACGAAGCCTGGGCGTACCTAATACCTACTCCAACGACAACAGCACCTATTACGTGCGCAGTGGGTTTACCTGCTCAGTAAAAATGGATGCGACCACTGAATGCCCGGCCGGCAAACTCTCTCAACTCAACTCGGGCAGTGGGTCTGCCGGTCAAGACGGTCTGCTGCTGTTCCGCAACCTGAATATCCCCAAGGGCGTGACCATCACCAGCGCCACGCTCGAGCTGAGTCCCGTGACGGCCACTGGGGCTACGACAGCCAACCTGAGCCTCGTCAACTCCAAGACTCCCGAGGCGTTTAATCACAGCTCTCCTCTCGTCAGCACCTTCACGGCCAATACGGCCAGGGCAAGTACGGTCACCGGCGGCGTCCACCAGTTCGACATCACCAACCTGCTGACTGCACAACAAAACCTCAGCCCTACTCTCAACCCCATTGGTGATGTGGCGATCCGCCTGCGCGCGAGCAGTCGCAACAACTACACCTACGCGGTAGGGGACGTTGCCAACGCACCGCAGCTGACCATTACCTATACAGGCAGTGAGAGCACTGACCGCACGACTGGGCTGCGTTTCCAGACGGTGAACATTCCGCAAGGCGCCACCATTACCCGCGCCACTCTGAACTTCGTCCCGGCCAGTTCGGACGACCGTACGGTGAGCTTCAATGTCGCGGCAGAAGCCAGCGATAATGCCAGTGACTTCAGTGGCGGCGACTTCTCCTCACGCAGCAAGACCAGCGCGACTACCTGGACCCCCGCTCCCTGGCGTACCACCAACCCGCCGGTCTATACGGAAAGTGGTGCCGATGTCACGACGCAAGTGCAGGCGGTGGTCAATAGAAGCGGCTGGTGCGGCAACAACGCCATGGCCTTTCTCCTGACACCTAGCGGAGGCGACGGCAGCCGTACAGCTATCAGCCAAGATGGTAACGATGGCTTCAAACCGACTCTCAGCATCAGCTATACAGGTGGTGACTCTGGCTGCACAAAGCCCATCGTCGATCTGAACCTGGTCGATGACAAGGACGATGCACGCCAGTTCCGCACCGGTTCCTGGTGGAACACCAACAACACTGCCGTGAGCGTGAACGAAGGTACATTGTCGTTCGAGGACACTTACACCTACGTAGGTGCACGCTTCCAGCAAGTGCCTTTCAAGCAAGGGGCCACTATTGACGAAGCACGTCTGATAGTCACCCCCAACAGCGCCAGCGGCACGGCTGTTACAGCCAATGTGTACTTCGAGAACGTCGGTAATTCGGCCGCCTTCAACACCAGCAACAATAACCTCGGCCAGCGTGCTGCAAGCGCCAGCGCAGCCTGCACCTTTACCAGTCAGGGGCCTGGCATTCCGGTCATCTGTGAGGCTTCTGGCCTCAAGACGGCCCTGCAGGGCGTTCTCGGCCGCAGCGATTGGAAAGATGGCAACGCGCTCAGCGTGCTGATCAAGCAGACCTCGTCGTCATCCAACTTCAGCCTGAATGCTTTCGAGAACAGCAAAGCAGCGGCCATTCGCCTGCAGGTCAAACTCGCCAAAGGCACGGATCTGACCGATAACACCTATAAAGTGCGCGATTACCTCAAAGGTGTCGTCAGTGACATGCAAGCCAATAACGGCACGCCAATCGTCAACCTGCTCTATCAGGGAGCGAGTTACTACACAGCACTGTCCGGCAAGCATCAAGGTCCAACCAGTCCCATCCAGAGCAGTTGCCAGGCCAACTACCTGGTACTGATGACAGATGGCCAGGCAAACAGCAATAGCAACACTATCATCAACAACGCCAAGAGCCTGATCGGTGGCTCCTGCGCCCCTCGCGACAGTGGTGAGCAGACCAATGGCGAAACTTGCGGCGTTGAAATCGCCAAATGGCTGAACAGCACCGATCAGTCCAGCACACTGGAGGGCGATAACCTCGTCACGACCCATACCGTGGGCTTTGCCCTGCAGGCCAGTGCAGGAGCGAAGAAATACCTGGCAGACATCGCAACGGCAGGAGGCGGGAAGTCCTACACCGCCGATGATGCGAACGCGCTGGCCAATGCCTTCAACAGTATCATTCAGGAAGCACTGGCGACCGATACGACCTTCGTTAGTGCTACCGCACCAGTGAACTCATTCAACCGCCAAGATCACAAGGATGAGCTTTATTTCTCCTTGTTCCGGCCATCTACAACTGATCGCTGGCCAGGTAATCTGAAGCGCTATCGCATGGGGATCCAGAACGGCTCGCCATTGATTCTGGATCAGGACAACACGGCAGCCATCGACACCAACACCGGTTTCTTCCGCAATAATGCACGCAGTTGGTGGTCATCCAGTAACGATGGAAGCAACGTGGCAGCGGGCGGCGCGGCGAGCAATCTGCCCGTCCCAAACAATCGCAATCTATGGACTAACATCGACGGCGGAACCACGCTCACCAAGCTCGATACGAGCCTGACTGCTTCGCAGATTGGTGCAGCCAACAATACCGAGCGTGACACCCTCATCAACTACATTCGTGGCTATGAGACTGGCACGACCAGTCTGCGTCAGGCGATGGGTGATCCAATTCACTCCACTCCCAGCGTGGTGACCTACGGTTGCTCCGCTAGAGATAGCGACGGTAACTGCACCAGCGAAATCCAGAGCGCGATCATCGGCACCAACGAAGGCTTCGTGCAGTTGGTCAACACCAACACCGGCGCAGAACAGTTTGCCTTCATGCCGAGGGAGCTGCTGGGCAATATCAAGCGCCTGTCGGCCAACGCCAATACTGGCGATCTTTCCCACGTATACGGCATGGACAACAGCGTGACCGTATGGGCAGAAGACACCAACGAAAACGGCGAGATTGACAGCGGCGAGTTCGTCTACGCCTATGCCAGCATGGGTCGAGGTGGACGTAACCTGTATGCGCTCGACATCACTAACCCTACTTCTCCGAAAATCAAGTGGATCATCCAGGGTGGCAGCGGCCAGTTCACCAAGCTTGGTCAAACCTGGTCTGCGCCGGTCAAGACCAAAATCAAAGTTAGCGGCACCATTACCGATGTGTTGATCTTTGCCGGTGGCTATGACCCGAATCAGGATCCGCTGAAAAACCAGACCAACGTTCGCCGTACCGATTCGCAGGGCAATGATTTGTTCATCGTCGATGCCAAGAGTGGCAACTTGCTCTGGTCCGCCTCTGCGGCCGGCATCAATATGAATTACAGCGCCCCGAGCAGACCTACCGTAATAGGGCTGCAAACCGACGCAACCGGCCAACCCGTACTCAACCCTGAAAGCCTGGCCACGCAGATATTCGTCGGCGACATGGGCGGGCAGGTTTGGCGCTTCCTGATCAACAACGATAGTAATACCGGCGCAGGAAACGGCCTGGCCAGTGGTAATGTCTTCGCCAGCGTTGCGGGTTCGGATGAAGCCAGTGCACGTCGGTTCTATAACGAACCTGCAGTTGCGCTACTCAGTGCCAATAACAAGGTGTACCTGACGGTCAGCCTAGGCTCTGGTTATCGTGGCCATCCGCTCGACAAGGTCATTCAAGATCGGTTCTATTCCTTCCGTACCGAAGACCTGAACAAACTGGGCACTACCTTGAACGAAAGCAGCCTATATAACGCCACGAGTGTGCTGACAGCTGACCCGGATCAGCAGAAGGCGATCTTGGCCAAGAACGGTTGGTACATTACTTTGGGAGCTAGCGGCGAGAAAGTTCTATCTAACACCTTGGCCATCGCCGGCAACCTGTACTTCAACACCTATCAACCAGTCGTGGCGCAAAGTGCCTGCCGTGCGACACAAGGCGTCTCTCGCGGCTATCGAGTCAATCTACTTGATGGCACGGCAGTTGATAGCACCCGCTCCACCGTATTGAAAGGTGCGACCCTGCCGTCCAACCCTCAGGTTTACTGCAAAGGCGACACCTGTTGGGCATACAACGACCCATCACAGTTGAGTCCTGTTACTCCGCCACAGGAATGCAAACCAGGCCAAGTTTGCGATGAGAAGTGCAAAGTGGGCCAACCCTGTGCATATGACATGGCCAGCAAGAGTCGCTTGTACTGGACTGACAAATCCGAAGAGAAGTAACCGATGAACAAGCAGAATGGCTTTACCCTGATCGAACTGATGATCACCTGTGTCGTGCTGGCGATCCTAGCTTCGATCGCAATCCCCAGCTATATCAGTTACGTGGAAAAAGCCCAGTGTGAAGATGGCAAGGCGCTGCTGAGCAGCGCGGCTCAGCAGATGGAGCGACTGCGGGCAGAAAGCGGCGGTAAGTATGTTGACAAAGACATCGACCACAGTAGCCAAGTGTTTTCTATAGCGGCCAGCAACGTCACTGCTACCAGCTACACCCTTACTGCGTCGACTACCTCAAAAGCACGCATTAGCGGCGACCTAACGCTAACAGCCTCTAACGCACACGGAGGCTCTCTCACAGCCAAGTGCTCGTGGTAAAAGCTAGACGCAGACGCGAAAAAGATAACCCCCTGCCCTCCATTGGAGGCTGGGGGTTATCTTTTACAATGAGCAATTAAACCGCTTTAACCCTCAACTCCTTCGGCATCGAGAACGTAATGTTCTCCGGCCGCCCATCCAGTTCCGTCTCCCCCGCCGCCCCCCACGCACGCAGCTGTTCCACCACGCCGCGTACCAAAACCTCCGGGGCTGAGGCGCCAGCGGTAATGCCAATACCCTTCATACCTTCGAACCACTCGGCACGCATGTCTTCGGCGCCGTCGATCAGATAGGCCGGCGTACCCATACGCTCGGCCAGCTCACGCAGGCGGTTGGAGTTGGAGCTGTTGGGGCTGCCGACCACCAGCAGCACGTCGCACTCGCTGGCGAGCTGTTTGACCGCGTCCTGGCGGTTCTGCGTGGCGTAGCAGATATCGTCCTTGCGCGGGCCGCCGATGGCGGGAAACTTGGCGCGCAGAGCGTCGATCACTTTGCTGGTGTCATCCATGGACAGAGTGGTCTGGGTGACGAACGCCAGGTTCTCGGGGTTGCGCACCTGCAGCTCGGCGACGTCCGTCTCGTCTTCCACCAGATAGATAGCGCCGCCATTGCTGGCGTCGTACTGGCCCATGGTGCCTTCGACTTCCGGGTGGCCTTCGTGACCGATGAGGATGCACTCACGCCCCTCGCGGCTGTAGCGCACCACTTCCATATGCACCTTGGTGACTAGCGGACAGGTGGCGTCGAAGACCTTGAGGCCACGGCGCTCGGCCTCGTCGCGCACGGCCTTGGAGACGCCGTGGGCACTGAAGATGACGATGACGTCGTCCGGTACCTGGTCCAGCTCTTCTACGAACACCGCGCCGCGGGCACGCAGGTCCTCGACCACGAACTTGTTGTGCACCACTTCATGACGCACGTAGATGGGCGGGCCGAATACTTCCAGGGCGCGGTTGACGATTTCGATGGCGCGGTCAACGCCGGCGCAGAAGCCGCGGGGATTGGCGAGTTTGATATGCATGCTGGCTGTCTCGGTATTGATCGGGGATCGCAAAGACATGCGGAGTCGATCCCGGAAGATACAGCCTGCGCGGGATCAGTGCAGGCTGCAAGAAGAGCTTCGCGGCTGAAGCCGCTCCTACGGAGCGGCGGTGCAGGTCAGAGCGCTTTGACCTCGATGATTTCTACATCGAACTGCAGCACCTTGCCGGCCAGCGGATGGTTGAAGTCGATGGTGACCTGCTTGTCATCGAACGCCTTGACCACGCCGGGTAGCTCGGTATTGGCGGCATCGTTGAAGATCACCAGCAACCCTTCGGAAAGCTCCATGCCCTCGAACTGGCTGCACGGCATGATCTGCACGTTCTGCGGGTTGGGCTGACCGAAGCCCTGCTCCGGCTGCACCTGCACACTACGCTTGTCGCCGGCCTTGAAGCCATACAGCGCCTGTTCGAAACCCGGCAGCAGATTGCCATCGCCAACCTTGAAGGTCGCCGGCTGCTTGTCGAATGTGCTGTCGACCACATCGCCGTTTTCCAGCTTGAGGGCGAAATGCAGGGTCACTTCCCTGTCCGGACCGATGCGTACGTCTGTCATTGCGCAGCCTCCTTCGCGGACTTGTCGCTCTTGAACATATCCAGCGCCAGCAGGATGGCGCCGATGGTGATGAAGCTATCGGCGAGATTGAACGCCGGGAAATACCAACGGTTCTGCCAGTGCACCAGGATGAAATCGACCACGTGGCCGAGCACCACGCGGTCGCACAGATTACCCAACGCGCCGCCCAGGACCATGGCCAACGCCACGGCCAACAGGGTCTCGTGGCGCTTGAGGCGTTTGAGCCAGACCACCAGCACCGCGCTGACCACCACCGCGATGGCGGCGAAGAACCAACGCTGCCAACCATCGGCATCGGCCAGGAAGCTGAATGCCGCGCCGGTGTTGTAGGCCAGGGTCCAGTCGAAGTAATCAGGGATGACCTGAATACGCTGGTACATGCTCAAACTGCCTTCGAAGAAGTCCTTGCTGACGCGGTCGACGACCAGAATCAGCACACTCAGCAACAGCCAGGGCAAATGCCCGAAGCGCGAGGTATCAGGCATGCTTGCGCACCTCACCGTCACCCTCGATGTTGCTCACGCAGCGGCTGCACAGCTCCGGATGCGCGGCGTGGCTGCCGACGTCGGCGCGCAGGTGCCAGCAACGACCGCACTTGGCATGCGCAGACTTGACGATCTTCAGCTTCAAACCCGGCACCTCGGTAGCGACGGCATCGGCCGGCGCATCGGTCAGGGGCGCGGTGGCAGCAGCCGAGGTGATCAGCGCAAAACGCAGCTCGTCACCGAGCTTGGCCAGATCGCCGCTCAGGGCGTCGTCACTGAACAGGGTGACTTCCGCCTGCAGGCTGGCACCGATGGCCTTGCTCGCACGCATGGCCTCCAGCTCCTTGTTGACCGCGCCCTTGACCGCCATGACGCGCTCCCAATAGGCGTTGTCCAGCTCGAAGCCTTGCGGCAGACGCGCCAGGTTTTCGTACCAGGTGGCCAGCATCACCGACTCGGCGCGTTCGCCCGGCAGGAACTGCCAGATTTCCTCGGCGGTGAACGCCAGGATCGGCGCCACCCAGCGCACCAGCGCCTCGCAGATGTGGAACAGCGCGCTCTGGCAGGAACGGCGGGCGATGCTGTCCGGCGCAGTGGTGTACTGGCGATCCTTGATGATGTCCAGGTAGAAGCCGCCCAGCTCCTGCACGCAGAAGTTGTGCACCTTGGAATACACGTTCCAGAAGCGGTACTCGCCGTAGGCCTCGGTCAGCTCGTCCTGCAGACGCGCGGTGGCGTCGACGGCCCAGCGGTCCAGATCGAGCATCTGCTCGGCCGGCAGCAGGTCGGTAGCCGGGTTGAAACCATTGAGGTTGGCCAGCATGAAGCGCGCGGTGTTGCGAATGCGACGGTAGGCATCGGCGCTGCGCTGCAGGATCTGGTCGGAGACGGCCATTTCGCCGGAGTAGTCGGTCGAGGCCACCCACAGGCGCAGGATGTCGGCGCCCATGCTGTCGATGACCTTCTGCGGCGCAACCACGTTGCCGAGCGACTTGGACTGCTTGCGGCCCTGCTCGTCGACGGTGAAGCCGTGGGTCAACAGTTCCTTGTACGGCGCGTGGCCGTCGATGGCGCAGCCGGTCAGCAGGGACGAGTGGAACCAGCCACGGTGCTGGTCGGAGCCTTCCAGATAAAGGTCTGCCACCGGACCACTGCTATGCGCCAGGTCAGCGTGTGAGCCGCGCAGCACGTGCCAGTGGGTGGTGCCGGAGTCGAACCACACGTCCAGGGTGTCGCGGCTCTTGTCGTACTGGTCGGCCTCGGCGCCCAGCAGCTCGGCGGCGTCCAGCTTGAACCAGGCTTCGATACCTTCCTGCTCGACGCGCCCCGCCACCTCCTCCATTAGCTCGACGGTACGCGGGTGCAGCTCGCCGCTCTCCTTGTGAGTGAAGAACGGGATCGGTACGCCCCAGTTGCGCTGACGCGAGATGCACCAGTCCGGCCGACCGGCGATCATGCTGTGCAGGCGCGCCTGGCCCCAGGCCGGGACGAACTTGGTTTCCTCGATGGCCGCCAGGGAGCGCTCACGCAGGGTGCCACCCTCCTTCGGCTGGCTGTCCATGCCGACGAACCACTGCGCGGTGGCGCGGTAGATCAGCGGCGTCTTGTGGCGCCAGCAGTGCATGTAGCTGTGGCTGATGGTGGCGTGCTTGAGCAGCGCACCGACCTCTTCGAGCTTGGCGACGATGGCCGGGTTGGCCTTCCAGATGAACTGGCCGCCGAACAGCGGCAGCGACTCGGCATACACGCCGTTGCTCTGCACCGGGTTGAGAATGTCGTCGTTGCTCATGCCGTACGCCTTGCAGGTACGGAAGTCGTCTTCGCCGTAGGCCGGCGCGGAGTGAACGATACCGGTACCAGCGCCCAGCTCGACGTAGTCGGCCAGGTAGATCGGCGACAGCCGCTCGTACAGCGGGTGACGGAAGTTGATCAGGTCCAGCGACGCGCCCGGCGCGGTGGCAATCACCTCGCCCTGCAGGTCGTAGCGCTGCAGGCAGCTTTCGACCATCTCTTCGGCCAGCAGCAGCAGGCGATCACCAACGTCGACCAGGGCGTAGGTGAATTCCGGGTGCACGTTCAGCGCCTGGTTGGCCGGGATGGTCCAGGGCGTGGTGGTCCAGATAACGATGGATGCGGGCTTGCCCAGGCTGGCCAGACCGAAGGCGGCGGCCAGCTTGTCGGCATCGGCGACCGGGAAGGCCACGTCGATGGCTTCGGACTTCTTGTCCATGTACTCGACTTCGGCCTCGGCCAGCGCCGAGCCGCAATCGAAGCAGAAGTTGACCGGCTTGAGGCCCTTGAACACGAAGCCGTTTTTGACCATTTCCGCCAGGGCACGGATTTCGCCGGCCTCGTTGGCGAAGTTCATGGTCAGGTACGGGTTGTCCCAGTCACCCAGCACGCCAAGACGGATGAAGCCGGCCTTCTGCTCCTCCACCTGTTCGGTGGCGTAGGCACGGCAGCGCTCGCGGGTGAGATCCGCCGGCTGGTTCTTGCCGAAGGTGGTTTCGACCTTGTGCTCGATCGGCAGGCCATGGCAGTCCCAACCCGGCACGTACGGCGCGTCGAAGCCGGCCATGGTCTTGGAGCGGGTGATGATGTCCTTGAGGATCTTGTTCAGCGCGTGGCCGATGTGAATGCTGCCGTTGGCGTAGGGCGGGCCATCGTGCAGGATGAACTTCGGACGCCCCTCGCCCGCCTTGCGCAGCTTCTCGTACAGGCCAATATCAATCCAGCGCTGCAGGGTCTGCGGCTCGCGTTGCGGCAGGCCAGCCTTCATCGGGAAGGGGGTATCGGGCAGGTTCAGCGTGGCTTTGTAATCGGTCATGTCGGACTCTTCATCAGCGAGTGGCTCTGCCAATATTCACGGGCAGTTGCAATATCGGCGGCAATCGCCGCCTTCAAAGCCTCCAGCGAGGCGAAACGCTGCTCATCACGCAGCTTGTGGTGGAAAGCCACCGAGAGGCGCCGGCCATACAGATCGCCGGCAAAATCCAGAAGGTGCACTTCCAGATGGGCGCTACCGTCACCGGCAACGCTGGGGCGCACGCCGATATTGGCGACGCCCGGTTGGATCACGCCATCGATCTCACAGCTCACCAGGTAGACGCCGGTCAGCGGTACCTTGCGCCGCTTGAGCTGGATATTGGCAGTCGGAGCATCGAGCTGGCGGCCGAGCTTCTGCCCGTGCAATACGCGCCCGGCGATGCGAAACGGCCGGCCGAGCAAGGCTTCGGCCAAGTCGAAATCGCCATCAGCCAGCGCCTGGCGCACACGGGTGCTGCTGACCCGGCCACCGCGAACCTCGACCGTGGTCGAGGCATCGACACTGAAGCCATGACGCATGCCAGCCGCCTTGAGAAATTCGAAGTCACCGGCCCGGTCGCAACCGAAGCGGAAATCGTCGCCGATTTCCAGGTCCTTGACCTTGAGCCCATCGACCAGCACGCGCTGCACGAACTCGGCCGCAGACAACTCCCGCAGCCGGCGGTTGAACGCCAGGCACAACACCATGTCGACGCCTTCGGCAGCCAGCAGAGCGAGCTTGTCGCGCAGACGAGTCAAGCGCGCCGGAGCGGTGTCCGGGCCGAAGAACTCACGCGGCTGAGGTTCGAAGATCACCACGCAACTGGGCACGGCCAATTCCGCGGCGCGCTCACGCAGGCGCGCCAGAATGGCCTGGTGCCCACGATGAACGCCGTCGAAATTACCGATGGTGACCACACAGCCCCGCGCCTGGGGCTGCAGGTTATGAAGACCTCGAACCAGCTGCATAGCACGCTTCTTGTTCACAAAG
>Ga0070752_1001164_pt1 | contig 19039 bp, 17 predicted proteins | sample VirMetDEL_Aug_30_FD_77440 | JGI IMG/M metagenome (GOLD analysis project Ga0070752, IMG submission 77440) | Aqueous microbial communities from the Delaware River and Bay under freshwater to marine salinity gradient to study organic matter... | ecosystem: Environmental > Aquatic > Marine > Coastal...
ATACGCCAGCAAGCTTATGGAGAATCTTGCTGGAGACCGCTACTTTAAGGAAAACTGAAAATATACCGCCTCTATTGGGAGGGGCTGTTTTGCGGACGATTCTGGATGGATTACCTTATCCGGAGGCATTATTGAGCAAGCTGATTGTGCGTATTCGCGCGGATCAGGATATTAACCCTGTGCGTGCAGGATTGCTCAAAGCATTTTTAAATCGCAAAAAACGTTTTAACAAAACCCATATAATTGAGAAGGAGATAACGATGGCACTCGACGAAAAGAATCAAGATCAGGCCTATTTATTAGGTCGTTTATTTTCTGTGTTAGAGAAAGCACAGCAGGACGCAATACCAGGAGCGAATGCGACTATAAAAGATCGCTATTTTGGAGCGGCATCTGCTACCCCCAAGGTGGTTTTCCCTATCTTGATCAAAGGGGCACAAAACCATTTTCAGAAAGTGAAGCCGAAATTTTATACAGAAAAACTGGTCGGAGAGATATTGGAGGGAATTCAAAGTTTTCCGACGCATCTCTCGCTTGATGAGCAGGGACTCTTTGCCATTGGCTATTACCATCAACGGCAACATTTTTTTACTAAAACACCAACCGAAACAACTGGAGCATAAACTATGTCAGAACTGAATAATCGCTACGAATTTGTCTTACTTTTTGATGTCGAAAACGGTAATCCTAATGGTGACCCGGATGCCGGTAATATGCCTCGCATTGATGCGGAAACCTCGCTGGGAATAATAACCGATGTCTGCCTGAAGCGTAAAGTGAGAAACTATGCGGAAATTGCAAAAGAGGGAGAGTCAGGGTATAACCTCTATGTGAAAGAAAAAGCCATCTTGAATCAGCAAAATGAACTTTCCTACAAAGCGATAGAAACTGAAAAAGAAGGGAAAGCGACAATAGAAGAAGCCAGAGCATGGATGTGCCAGAACTTCTTTGATGTTCGCACATTTGGGGCAGTAATGTCTACTGGAGATTTTAATTGCGGTCAGGTTCGTGGACCAGTCCAGTTTAATTTTGCCCGTAGTATTGATCCGGTTACCCCTGTGGAGCTGAGCATTACTCGCATGGCTGTTACGACAGAAAAAGAGGCTGAAAAACAAAAAGGTGATAATAGAACGATGGGGAGAAAGCACATTGTACCTTATGGCCTTTATCGTATGGAGGGCTATATTTCTCCCCATTTAGCCCAGAAAACAGGATTTTCCACTGAGGATCTGGAGTTTTTATTTTCTGCTCTGGAAAACATGTTTGAGCATGATCACTCAGCTGCCCGAGGTAAAATGGCGGCTCGCAAGTTAATTGTCTTTAAGCATGAATCCAATTTGGGCAATGCTCCGTCACACAAACTGTTTGATGCAGTATCCGTGCTCAAAAAAGAAGAAGCTCTTGTTACTCGTAATTATAGCGATTATGCAGTTTCTATTGACCAATCCCAAATTCCTGAAGGAGTTGAAGTCATAGAGAGAGTTTGATTTATCGGTAGAGTTGGAATAATTAGCGTTTCATCGTGACCGAAGATCAATACATCATGCTTTCGGCATTGCAGCACTATCTGTTTTGCCCAAGACAGTGTGCGTTGATTCATGTAGAACAGCTCTGGGCAGAAAATCGTTTTACTGCAGAGGGGCAAGTTCTACATGGAAAAGCCCATGATGGCAGTGTTTCAAAGCGTGAGGGGGTGAAGACCGCAAGGACACTTCATTTGGCATCAAGGAAACTGGGTCTGATCGGGCAGTGTGATGTAGTAGAGTTTCATCAGGATGGTTCGATTATTCCGATTGAATATAAAAGGGGCAAACCGAAAGTGCATCGGGCAGATGAAGTGCAACTTTGTGCACAAGCCATATGCCTGGAAGAAATATTGCAAGTCATTATCCCTCAAGGTTATCTGTTTTATGGCTTACAACGAAGAAGAACGGAAGTTGTATTTGATCCTTGTCTGCGAGATTTGACCATGCATACAATTGATAGTATCCATAGTATGATGGAGCAGGAGGCTACGCCTGCTCCGAATTATGAAAAAAAGAAATGTGGATGCTGTTCACTTTACGAACTGTGTTTGCCACAAGTTATCAGCTCATGAAAACTCACTTAAACACTTTGTTTGTTACTCTGGAGGATGCTTATCTTCGCAAAGATGGAGCGGCAATCGATATTCGGCATGAAGGCAAAAGTAAATTGCGGGTGCCACTACATAATTTAGACGGGGTTTGCTGTTTTGGGTGGAATACAGTAGCGACTACTGCACTCATGGCAGCCTGTGCTGAGGCCGGTGTATCTCTGTCTTTCCATACCCCTCATGGTAAATTTGTGGCAGCTGCACAAGCTTACACCTCTGGAAATATCCATCTCCGTCGCCAGCAATATCGTATTGCGGATGCGGAATCGGCAAGTGTCCAGATCGCTCGAAAACTGATAGTGGCCAAATTGAATAATTGTCGAACAGTAGTGAAAAGAGCCTATCGTGATTATGGAGATCGTTGTTCGCTGCGTTCAGAAAACTTACAGGCGACGGCAGCTAAGCTGGAGAATAGCATTCGGGCACTGGATAGGGCAAGTAACCTGGAAGAAATTCGAGGGATTGAAGGAGAGGGAGCCGTTCACTATTTTGCAGCATTCAATCACTTTTTTACTGAAGATAGCACTGTTTTTCAACTGAATGGTCGAAGCCGGAGGCCACCCATGGATCCTGTGAATGCCGTATTGTCTTTTTGCTATACATTGTTGATGCATGATTGTCGAAGTGCCTGTGAGTCAGTAGGGTTGGATTCCCAATGTGGATTTCTGCATCGGGATAGACCCGGTCGACCCTCGCTGGCATTGGACTTGATGGAAGAATTACGACCGGGTCTTGCTGATCGAGCTTCCGTGAGCATAATTAATCGCAAGCAACTCACAGAGAAAGATTTTGAGTTCCAGGAATCGGGGGCAGTTTTACTCAAGGAAGACTCGCGCAAGAAGGTATTAGCAGCATGGCAGGAACGAAAAAAGGAGGAATTTAACCATCCTGTTCTAAAAGAGAAAGTAAGCTATGGGCTATTACCTTTTGTTCAGGCCTTGCTTCTTGCACGTTATTTACGAGGAGATTTGGAAGAGTATCCATCGTTTATGCAGAAATAGAAAGAAAAAGTCATGTATGTATTGGTTACTTACGATGTAGCGACTAAAACTCCTGCCGGTAAAAAAAGATTAAGGCAGGTCGCGAAAGCTTGTTTGGATTATGGACAGCGAGTGCAGAACTCTGTGTTTGAATGCAAAGTTGATCCAGCAGAGCTTGTTACTTTCAAGAATCGTTTAACTAGTATTATTGAACCTCAAAGCGATTCTCTCCGTTTTTACTATCTGGGGAAAAACTGGAAAAGAAAAGTAGAGCATATAGGGGCTAAAGAAAGCTATGATGTGGAAGGCTTACTATGTGTATGAGAAACTTTTGCGAACCCAAAGCATGCAAGTTTCTGGAGATGTCAATTTTTTTATAAGCCTATCTTTACCAATGTTCTTTGAAATCTGATATTTTATTGTTTTAAGTGTGATGCATGGGTTCGCAAAAATGCGATCTTTACTTATTTGCTATCAATGAGTTATCTTGTCTGCTGTCGCCCCTCTCGCAGGGGCGTGGATTGAAACTTTAATTTTTCCAATACTCCAAAGGATGAAACAGTCGCCCCTCTCGCAGGGGCGTGGATTGAAACTATAGGCTAAATGTAAGCGCAAGGGCAACGCCCAGTCGCCCCTCTCGCAGGGGCGTGGATTGAAACCTGACAACTATATATTAAATGTTAGCAATGGCGGTCGCCCCTCTCGCAGGGGCGTGGATTGAAACATAGAAGCAATTTCAGGAATCACAGAAACATTCGTCGCCCCTCTCGCAGGGGCGTGGATTGAAACTCTTGGCAATACGTTGCCATTTTGCTTTCTTTGGTCGCCCCTCTCGCAGGGGCGTGGATTGAAACAGTAATTGAAAGTAATAGTGGTTTTGACGATCGTCGCCCCTCTCGCAGGGGCGTGGATTGAAACTTATTCCTTTATACTAATTAAAGCGCATTCTCTAGTCGCCCCTCTCGCAGGGGCGTGGATTGAAACACTCCAGACTGTAGATATTGTACTGCTTGAGTCGTCGCCCCTCTCGCAGGGGCGTGGATTGAAACCTTTTAGATCACTATCCATACGGCAGACAACTAAGTCGCCCCTCTCGCAGGGGCGTGGATTGAAACCTTAATTGTTATTGTCTATATGTCTTTCGACACAATGTCGCCCCTCTCGCAGGGGCGTGGATTGAAACTTGATTATAACCGAAGCCGCGCGGAACGCGGCGCGTCGCCCCTCTCGCAGGGGCGTGGATTGAAACTGATTAGGCTTATGGTTTAGAGCATATCGTTTTGTCGCCCCTCTCGCAGGGGCGTGGATTGAAACGTGATTGCTATTTGTGCTTAAATCATAGCACAAGTCGCCCCTCTCGCAGGGGCGTGGATTGAAACAATTACAACGCGGTGCAAGATACAAAGCGGCGGGTCGCCCCTCTCGCAGGGGCGTGGATTGAAACCTAGTGCTCTGAGAATAACAGCTTTTTGTGGATCGTCGCCCCTCTCGCAGGGGCGTGGATTGAAACCCTAATGATTGGAGTATAATTGATCCCCTTCTAGTCGCCCCTCTCGCAGGGGCGTGGATTGAAACAATGTGGCAATGGTGGTTTTAGGACTGCAGGCAAGTCGCCCCTCTCGCAGGGGCGTGGATTGAAACGATTTGCAAGACAGGTAGCAAAATAAGAAAAGTGTATCGATTAACTTTCTTTCAAATCCTTTGAACCTGGGGGGTAGGTCATCTGGAAATCCGGTTACACGTCTCAATATAATATCAATAACAAGTTAACTCTCAAGATATGCGCCCAGTTTTTGTACGGGACCAATTGAACAAAACGAAATTTCAGTTTCCCCCTCTAGGGGATGCCTCTTGTATGTCCCAAATGAAATACCTCGAATCTTGCAGGGAATTGTGACTATTAGGCCATACATAAAGAAAATGATAGTAGGACCTAGGTGTTTTAATTATCTACCATTATAGGTTGAGACCCCATAGCTTAAGAGGAAAACTTAGATACTACCTCGGGAATGCTTTAGCGGAAACGTTTGCCGACAAAGGCTTTGAGTCGCAAAGTAAGCATGATGGGCCCGTTTGTCAGTTAGAGCGATTCTGTGGCCAACTTTTGCCCCTTAAATTGCAAAAGAACTTAACTTGTAGAAAAACAAAAACCCTGAACAGATTAAAGAACAGGGTTTTTGCACAATTTACACAACTTACACAGCTGCACATTTACAAATTTAATTATCCAAGTAATAGATTCTGGTAATTCTACCGTTATTATCTGAAGGTTTATCGGTGAATTTGATGAGATTTTCATCAACCATTTCGTTCAATAATAGTTCAGCCTCTTTTGCATTCCTTGTGATTCTTTTACGGTAAACATCAGTTTTGATTATAAAATCACCTCTCTTCTCTGCAATAAGAGAGATTACAGCTTGATATCGTTTCTTTCTTTTAGCCTCTCTGCTACCATTTAGAATTTCCATCTGATGCTTCATGAACCATTTTATAACATCAATAGCATCAAGTGCAGTCTTAGCTTCAAGAGGTTTGGATACCCCCGAGAAACCATATTCTGCCATATGAAAGCATAGAGCCATTCGGTAAGCTTGCTCAGCCCACCTTGTAGCAAAAGGAGTGATATCTTTTATTTTTCCCGATTTCCAGTTTCGCACAAAGCTGGAATTATGAAACTTGTTGAATAAAATAGATACTTCCTTGGGACACGATATTAGATACATGTCATCATTGGATCTAACCTTCTCTAGCAATTCTACTATTAGCATTTCGTATGAATCTACATTTTCTTTATTCACGCGACCTCCTCTTCTAGTTCTTGTGGTTCAGCATTTGAATGGCAGACTAGGCAACGAGCAAGAAACCCACCGTCATGAAGCTCTGCCTTAGAAAACATTTCCTCCAGTTTATCTGGTTGTATTGCAAGAAACATTGATAAACATGGTTCTTGGAGATGAATGCTATCTCTTCCAACTCTATCTATTTTATCGCTATCACCAGTCCATCCAATAAGAAAGGTACTGTCTTCCGGTGAACTATCTTTACTGTGCCTACCAAGTATATTTTTGAATACCTTCCGAGCATCAGCAGATAATATAGATATGACTCCTCCTGTAGTGTCCATTAGCATCTCTAGTTTCTCGATAGTCACATCAGAGCAGTAAATCGAAGGGAATACTAATTTCTTTTTAAGCTTAGTAATCTCCTGATTCTTATTGGTTATTTGCTCAATTATATTTCCCCGACTTTCACCTTCTGATTTACCAATGTTCTTTTTCAGAATCTTAATTTCATCTTCAAGCACACTGATTTCAGTTTGGATTTTTGGCATGTGCAGCTGTTCAAATTGTGCAGATTGTGCAAATTCGTAATCTTCTATTGGTTTGAAGATCGGTTTATAAGCGAGTGATTTACCAGATCCACTTTCAGCACTGGCTATAATGAACAAGTTTCCTTTCGACTTCTTACCTTTACCAGACTCGAGCTTAACCCCTTTCCCCATAGCGCAGCTTACAGCGCTTATAAGCATTGGAGCGACTAAGCCATAGGGAATTTTAAAATTATCAACAACCTCGTTAGCCATTGCCCTAAGTCTAATCGGTAACCTTTCCACTGGAAAATCTGGTATCTCTTCATATTCCATTTCAAGAACCTTGTGCCCATTGTTTGACAACGCTAATTCCTCTTCATACTTTGCTTCGGCATCTCTCAGAGACATTAAGTTTTGTTCATTTACCATGGGAAGACCTCCAATTTATGATTTTCTCCATACAGAAGATGATCAATTCGAGCTAAGTCTGATAAGTCTTTAACTCCTTTTGCGTCAGCATGAAGATTAGCATTTAGTAAAGGTTTCTGCACATTGAATAAATCAACCCGTTTTGCATATCTCTCTATTTGCCTATACCAATCAATAGCTGCCTTTAATCCAGCTTTATCAAGATCTGCATATATCACTACATTCTTGTCGGCTAAGATCCCATTCGTTTCAATAGGCAGTCCATTGGAGGCTCCCAGAATTGCAACTGGGGCTACTTGATCTAGCTTTTCTTCTATACGTGCAAAATGATAGAATGCTAGAAGGTCCGTGCTACCTTCAAGAATAGCGACATATTCCTTTTTCCCCACCTCATTTAGCCCAATCGGATACTTTTTAGTTCCTCTTGAATGGACCTTACGTTCTGGTAGTTGATTGAATGCTTCCCATGACTGACCATCAAGCCTGCGGTATTCATGGACGCTATCATCTAATGACCGCATAAGCCATGCCGATTTTTTAGCAAATTCTGCGAACCTTATATAACCAGCTTCTTGGGCTAAGAGAATATCCTCTGGATCTAATCCACGCAATTCAGCAATTTGCTTTATTTCTTCAGGAGTGCCGGTTCTGATCTTTTTATTTACTTCGATCATTTCAACCCCTCCCAAGTTTCCATTTTGCAAATGCCATAAACTCGCGACAGGCGGTTTTAGAATCAATACCCTTAGCCTCTGCCCATAGGGTTATCATATTGCCTCCATCGCCAGTAGCATGATCTTTGAAGAACCAAATTCCCTCTCTGCCTTGGAATACACTAAAGGAAGGTTTTCGATCATCTCTGAATGGAGACTTACAGGATTTCTTAGGGACTCCAGCTAGATTAAGTTCAATCCATACCTCCTCGGGAGTTATTAGGGATAGTGCTTTAGAGATAGAAATTTCATCTTGATATTTATGATTTCCAATAATATGTTTCATTTAGTTAATCTAATTTTTAAATTAATTATTAATATACCGTCAGAAATTTCAGCTTTCTGGCGGTTTTTTTATTATCTGTTCCGATGAGCTTCTATTAGCTCTTCCATCTTTTCTTTAGCACCCTCTAGAGTAGGTAGGGTCCAACCATATTTACCCCATTCTTCGTTAGAAGGATACTTTTCATGGGGAACTATCTTAAAGAGTCCTGAGGTTCGCCCTCTCATCTGTCTGATAACAACAACTTCATAGATCGGCATTTTCATATAGGTCTTTGATTGTTCATAGATTGCGACGTTGCCGGTTCTGGATAGTTGCTTGTAGCTAAAACCATCGTGGGTAAATGTGGTATCAAGTTTGCGATACATAGACTCAGTTGATTGCTCTGGCATATTAATCATTGCAACCTCCTAGACTTGGTATTCCTTCAAGCTGCGATAGGCCTCATCCCAATCATACCGGATGAAATGCTTTATCTTTATGGGTCGCAGTATTCCCTGATCCTCAAATGACTGAATCAGTCTTTCAGAACATTGAAACCTACCGGCCAGCTCTTTTCTGGTTGTCAGGGTTCTTAGCTTAACTTCAGAAGTTGTTAAATCGGCAGCTATGATCTCTGCTAGTCTCTTAAGTATTATTTTACCTCCTTCCTCTGTTAGAAGGCTTTCCCATTTGAGAACAGACTTATTTTCCTTAGAATTGCGTTTTGTGGATTTCTGATTACTCATGTTCCACCAGCAGACAATTTATTCTAGTCTTGGTCTACTTTCTGAGGGGGCAAATTTATCTTTATTATTTACCCCTGAACTTTTTTCTTCCTTTTTAACCCCTTATTATCCCACTCGTTGCGAATAAGACCTCTAACCTGTTCTTGAATTTTATGATAAACCTTTTCTTCATGACACCAACCCTCTGCTTCCGTTTCTGGTTCAGGCAGGTGTTTCGATGCGTCTTGATGATAGCACTGAGTGGCCCTTTGCCATAGAAGGCAAGCTTCCCTTACTTCCTTGCTTACTTGACTGTAGTAAAATTGGACTTCAGCTACAAAATCTTCAAACAAATCTTCGTCTACGAGTTTGTTAGATTCTTTATTCCCGTTACTCTGTTTTATTAAATTATTTACACTGTTTCCATGAATACGAATCGAAATGTATTCTTCAATTGCATACCTTATGACATCTTGAGGAGAAAGTTCTCCTTTTGCCTCTGTTAGTTTATCTTTTCCAATTATTGGAAATTTCCCATTAGGTCTAACTCTTTGCATAAATGGCACTTTTTTCCATCTTTCATAGTTAGCCTTTTCATATATTTTATTAGTTGGAGAGTAAAACGCAGGTATTGAGTCATGCAATTGAACGTTTTCTTTGATGCAATTAATGCCAAACTCTGTGTCAGCAATCTTATTCAAAATTTCGACTGCATATCTCGCACTAAAGTGAAGGTTAATAATGCTTAAAGCTCTATCCTTTTCATTTGAAGACTCATCTAATGCTATTTCTCCTAAATTTTTAAGAGCCTGAACAGCAGGTTCAAGATCTGCCATAATCTCTATTAACTTTTCATCACTGAGTGTTGTAAAATCTCTGTTAGCCAATGGGTATTTTTTCTTCATTACATTACTTGAGAATGATTAATCTCAGGAAAAAGAGCACATGAATCAGTTGCTGTTGGGAATATATCGAAATACATTTTACCTTCTTCCTCAGAAACAACATCTCGATAATGCTTAAACACAACATCCTGATTAGACTGTCCGAGTAACATAGATGTTTTTGCTGAATCATTCGACATTGCCATGTAGTAGGTAGCAAAGGAGTGCCTTAGTCCGTTCTTTTTCCACCGGATATCAAACTCATGTTCAATTTCCTTTTTGAAATTCCTCAATCTCCTCTCGAAACCCTTTTCACATACTGGAGAATTTACTTTACATAGTAGATTTATAAATTGACTCAGATTGTCTTCATAATAAACCAATCTTCTTTGTGCTGTTTTTGTTTTAGATGCTGAAAGATCTATAAAACCTTTAGCCAAATTAATATCAGACCAATTTAAACGTTCAATCTCACTGCTTCGTAAGCCTCCAAATCCGCCTATTGTTAGAAATGCAAGAACATCTCCCTGAGCAACTGAAATCATCTTATTCATTTCAGAAACAGTAAATATCTCAATGGAATCATTTCTATTCTTAACTCTGGCTACAGCAGCAATAGGATTCTCCTCACAATATCCCATCTTAACTGACCATGAGTAAAATGCACTTAGATTTAAGCGATAATTATTCTTACTTACCGGGGATAATGATAAACGACTGATCCAATTGGATAATTCTCGGCCGGTAATATCTACTAGAAGTCTTTTTGAGAATGATTTAAGAATCCTATCAAAACGATATTTTAACGGCTTAATATATATCTTTGATAATCCGGCCTTCTCTTTATATTCTAGAAATTCAGGCACAGCCTCCTTAAAGGTAATACTTCTATTGGTTAGTTCTACGTGCTTTACGTAAAATTTTGCAGCTTGAACGATATCCACATCATAGGGATCTAATATTTTTTCTGCCTCTATCAATTTACGTAGTTTATTATCACTGAGAAATTTAGCATCATTTCCAATTCTTTCATATTCAGCAATTTTCTTAAGTCTAAATGCATCAGCCTCTTTTTTAGTCTTAAAGAAAGTCCTTTTGCGTCCTTCATCAGTAGGGTAATAGCATTGATACTTCAAGTGAGGCTTAATCTTCGCATGATATGGTTTAACAGTTATCTTCTTCTTAGCATTCATGCAGAATACAATAGCACAGAATAGCATAAAAGAAACTAAAATACTGCAACAAAACTGTAACAGGATTTATAAGCATTTGATAAATAGCAATGTTTAGTGGTTTTCTAAACCATTGGTCGGGGGTTCAAATCCCTCCTCCCGTGCCACTTTAAAGTACTAATAAAAAAAGACTTAGGGTGAAAACTAGGTCTTTTTTTATGCATGCATATTTGGAACAAAATAGCACGAATTTGCATAAAAAGGATCAAAAAACTGCAACAAAACTGTAACAGATATGGGTAAAACTTAAGCCAAATACTTATACGCAATGCGTAAGCTTTACAGGAAGCCCCTAGAAGTAACACCCCTTAAGTGTAGTTTACGTAGTATATATAGGGAATATACTACTTTAAATGCCCTCCATCAAATCATCCCAATCGACGTCTAGGGCTTTTCTTCCAACTTTTGCCGAACTATCCCAATGAGCTCTTCTGGTTTAATATTAAATGCTCTAGCCAATGCAAAAATAGAGTGTATATTTGGTGAGCGCTGATAAGACTCATAGAAGGAAACCGTCTTACGGTCAATATCAGCAAGAATACTTAGCTTCTCCTGAGATAGTCCTGCTTTTTTTCTAAGTTCTCTGATTGTATCACCAAATGCCTTCGTAAGATTCACTGGTTACCATTGTAACCAAAATGACGTTTGACTACTACGGGACACTTGTTACCATTTTGAATGTAATGTATGACTTATGAATAGAAAAATAAGAATTATCCTCCTTTTATTTAGTTTATACCTATGCCCATCTATATATTCGATGGAATTAGATCCCACCGCACTTAAAGTCGATGCCGAAAAAGGTGATAGTGTTGCTCAGAGGAATTTGGCTATTTTCTATCAAATGGAGAGCATACCCAAAGACTATGAAAAGGCCTTATTTTGGTATTTAAAAGCAGCTGAAAAAGAAGATCCAATTGCTTATAATCAGATTGGGTTTTTCTATGCAAATGGTATAGTTGTCGAAAAGGATTATAAAAAGTCAATCGAATGGAGGATTAAAGCGGCTCTAGAAGGTCTAACTTCAGCTCTTCCTGTTGTAGGTGCTGCATACCATAGTGGTATTGGAGTTCCTAAAGATCCAATAGAGGGCTATGCTTGGGTAAAGACAGCTTCTCTAATAGATGAAATATATACGGATAAACTACCGATCTATATGACTGGCCTCTCCAAAGAAGAAATCATGATTGGAGATAGAAGGGCAAAAAAGATTCTTTTTAAAATCTACAAATTAGATGATCCCGAAAGTACACCATCATCTTACCGGGATATAATAAATAAGGTATTATCTGAATATTTAAAACCGGGCGGAAAGGCATTTGCTTTTGCATTATTTCATCACAATGAAGGACTTAGAAATTCATCCAATGAAGATAAATTCTTTAATAAATATCACAACTATACCCTAGTGCACTCAACTAATTCTTCATCTATCAATGACTTATGGTTTCTCTTAAAAACAAATCCATTAGATTATACAGCTGATATTATTGCATCTGGCGGCTCGATAGAAAGACTAAAAGTAGACCTTTTTGATGCACCTGGTTTTGATCATTCAAATACAAATGAAACTTTTATTTATAAATCAAATGAGATCAACTTTCCACAAAGAAGAGTCATGTCTGCAAAACAATTGGAGACTGATGTCGCAACTTATTTGAACGGAAAAGACGGTGAAGCAGATTTCTGTTTTTTATGGGGAGTTAATGGCTGGCACCTACTTAAATATGAGAAGCTTGGTAAAAATGATAAAGTGACTATATTCGATAGAGGCCTTCATATAAATCTAATTAAAATAGATGGTGATCAATATTTAAGAGACACAAAAAACTAAAACATTTTTACAGAGTTTAGCTACTATTAGTTCAAGGCTTACATGAATATAAAATATGATCATAGTGAGTTATTTGATAACTCGGAGACAATGCCTTCATCGATAATTATTAATGAGACCATAAATGACCTAATAGGAACCATAAACCTGGATCAAATTAATAAAGACTTCATTAAGCTACTGGTTCAGAAACTGAATAAAATATTTCCCACCAGATTTAAAAATGGTCGAAAAATCCACTATCATATCGGTGAGCATTTAGAAAAAGAAAACCACCCCAATTTTTGGTATGTTTACGGGTGCTATATGTTAGAAGGAGAGTTTAAAACAATCGGCAGGGATGCATTAATGCATGCGGCTGAGCTGGGACATAAAGAAGCAATTATTAAATATGCAAAAGCTATTGCCGAAAATGATGCAACGCATAAATCATATAAAGATAACTCCTTATTCCAAGACTCTTACAAATGGTATAAGAAAGCATACTATGAAGGATATCCTTGCGAGGATATCATTGAAGATTTACTAGGGTTTTTGTATCACTTTCAAACTGTAGGTGAAAAGCAACTTGTACAGTCTCAAATAATTAAATTTGTAACTTCATTAAACCCAAGTATTGCGAATGATATTTCAAATGAAGCTATAAGACGAAATAGCTACAATGACTTTATCCATAGGACACATATTCCTCGTGATGAATTAGTTAATATAGAATTGATAAAATCAGTACGGTCTAGGTTTAGCAAGCACCTAGATCCCCAAGGAGTTAAAAAATTAAATAATCACACAGTTGAAGAGTATTTTCGGGAACTTCTTGATAAATTTAATCATGCGTCACTATATTTTGAATATGGGAAATACTTACTTAATGATGGTTGGGATGACGAAGAATGCGCATTTGAAATGTTTAGAAAAGCAGCTGAACTTGGGCATTTGGATGCTACCGTAGAATATGCGAAGTTTCTCACACACCCTACATTCCATAATGGCTATTCTTATACAGAACCTGATTTTAATGAGGTTCTGGATTGGTTTGGCTCCGCTATAAGCCTAGGATGTGCTAAAGAGCGCGCTGCAAGTGAATTATTGGGTCGAATTTATGAATTATATGAAGACGTGTGTTTTCGTGAATCTTGCCTAACTCAAGAAAACATAAAGCTGATTATAAATTTTCTTGAAGAAATTGGCGCTAATAGCGAAGTAGCTGAATTAGCAATGCACTATGGAGCAAGCAAAGAAAATGGGTCAAATGGCATGATAAGTTATGCTCAAGCGAAAGACTGGTACGAGATAGCTGTTAGGAAAGGTAACTCCGATGCCATTGATATCTTAGACCGCTTGAATAGAAAAATCAAAGAATTAAAGCGCCTTAGACGCTATCTTGGCCTGGAATACTTCACTTCTGAAGAATTAAAAATGCTTAAAGCGAAAGGATGGGGAAACTTACCAGAGTACTTGGTTTTAAAAATCAAAGATATTGAAGATGACCCTGATACATTATATCCCTCAAGAAGACGTTCTCTCGGAGATTCTTGTGTCCCAATATTTCCTTATGTTAATGGTCATATTCTATCATTTATTGAATCCCTCGAAGCATCGGAAAAAAGGCTATGGCTAAAAGCTATGTTGGATAAGGAAAATTTTGATAGTTACATTACTGCATAAATTTATTGGGGCTGTTCTATATTTCCGTTTATATGGTATTAAAATAACAGTTAAATGGCCTCTTCGCGGAATTGCGTTTTCCAGTAGAATTCCTTCCCAAAGAGAATAATTCATTTTTTTGAAGAAAGAACATGCTACCATTTGAGACATTTGCACAATGGAGACCGGGAAGCATTAATCGGCTATAAGCCTCAGTTGCCGAAGTAAAAATGCTTTTGCCAGTGCTTTTGAAGTCATAGAAGGCAACCCTGCTGATAGTGATCGTTTTGTTGATCTAATCAAACAAAGTGCAGAAAACACAACGGTTTCTCCTCTTGAAATTAGTGCAGATGACGGATATAGCAGCAGGTGGGGTTATAAAAAACTGCAAGATTACTTTCCCCAAGCTTTAAATAAGCCATAACGGGAGTAAGGGTAAGAAAATCATAGGCGAAAGTTATGATAAAGATGAAGGATTGGACCAACTTAGAAATGACCGTAGGGTAGCGTATTTCGGCTGTTTTTGATGTGATCTCTAATCATCCCGAAAAGTCCGAAATTTATGCATCGGGTTACATTCAGGGTTACACTTTATGGAACCGGTCAATTTAGAAACATTTGACACTTATCAGGAAATTTTCATTCATTATAGTATCAACTTCTGTTTGCGAGAATTTTTCTATATTATGAATAGTTTTTACTTATCAACTGAGGCAGAAAACTATCAGTATTACGCCCATTCAAAACGAACAGAACAAGTAAAAGATTGGCAGACCTTAATGGAACATCTCGAGGGAACGGCGGTGCAGGCCCAGAAGTTTGCTTCTTCTTTTGGTGCAGATTCATGGGCAAGAACAGTTAGTCTGCTCCATGATTTAGGAAAAAGCTCGGCAGAGTTTCAAGGCTATCTCAGGTATGTTAATGGGATTAATGACACATGGGTGAAGTCTTATAAGGAATATGGCAGGTCTAAAGTCGATCATGCTACCGCAGGAGCACAGTTTTCGGTAGAGAAGTTCGGGTCACAATTAGGGTGGTTGCTTGCCTATATCATTGCGGGGCACCATTCCGGGTTACCTAATGGTAAAGATAACAACCAGTCCTCTCTGTTTGACCGTTTGGAAAAACAAATTCCTGATTTTGACAAAAAGTTTGCTAGTGGGCTGAACCTTTCTGTCGCCCCTGAGGAAATTGCTGTTCCAAAAATTCCGGACGGGTTTGATTTCTCCTTTTTTGTGCGGATGGTTTTCTCTTGTTTGGTCGATGCGGACTTTCTGGATACGGAAAGGTTTATTGACTTTAGGCAGAGTCAGGAGCGCTTGATCAATGTATCCCTGGAGGAACTGCAAGACCGCTTAGCCAAAACTTTACAGGGATTCGATACAGAAGGGTCAGAGATTAACCGTAATAGAGCAGAGATCTTATCGGAATGTATTAACGCTGCTGATAAACCCCCGGGGTTCTTTTCCTTAACCGTTCCGACAGGCGGTGGAAAAACATTATCCTCGCTGGCTTTTGCGTTGAAGCATGCACTAAAACATGGAAAAGATCGCATCATCTATGTGATTCCCTATACCAGTATTATTGAGCAAACTGCCGATGTTTTCAGAAAGGCATTGGGGGATGATGCGGTTTTAGAGCATCACAGCAATTTTGATCCGGACAGTGAAACCCGGTTTTCCAAACTCGCCAGTCAAAACTGGGATGCTCCGATCATTGTTACCACAAATGTGCAATTTTTCGAGTCGCTTTTGGGCAACAAATCATCGAAAACTCGTAAACTGCATAATATCGCAAATAGTGTTATTATTTTAGACGAGGCACAGATGTTACCTATTGATTACATGGGACCTTGCCTGCGTAGTCTTCGTTTGCTTGTAGAGTGCTATCGGTCCAGTGTTGTCTTATGCACTGCAACGCAACCGGTTCTTGCAAAGACCGAGCAGTTCAAAATCGGTCTCGATAATATTCGTGAGATAGTGAGCGATCCTCATTCTCTTTACGAAGCCTTTCAACGCGTATGTGTGAAAGTAATCAAAGAGCCTGTCAGCAATACTGGCCTAGTGGAAAAGCTCATGGGAACCGAACAGTGTCTCTGTATTGTATCAACCAGAAAGCATGCACGTGAAATTTTCGAGAATTTACAGGAACAATCAAAAGCGGATGGTGCTTTTCACTTGAGCACAAATATGTGTCCTAATCATCGAAGTGTGGCTTTGAATACGATTCGTGATAGATTAAGAAAAGGACAAGAATGTAGAGTGGTGAGTACTCAGCTGATCGAGGCAGGAGTAGATGTTGACTTTCCTCGAGTCTTTCGCTCTATGGCTGGATTGGACTCTATTGCGCAATCTGCAGGACGTTGTAACCGAGAGGGAAAATTCCATGAAGGTGAAGTGTTTGTTTTTCACAGTGAGTATGCTCCCCCTCCTGGATTTTTACGACACTGTGCAGATGAGGGAGAACAGGTTTTGCGTAACCATGAAGACGACCCATTATCACTGAATGCGGGCAAGGATTATTTTGAGCGGCTCTATTGGCGAAAAACTGATAATATGGATAAAAAAGGGATTCTTAAAAGACTGGAGACCTCGGAATGTTTCAGGGAAGGTAAACCGTTGTTTCCTTTTAAAGATATTGCCCAGGATTTTAAACTGATAGAAACAGATACCAGACCCATTATTGTTCCCTACGACTATGAAGCCAAAGAATTGTGTGCTGAGTTACGTAAGGTAAACCAGAGACCCGAGCAGTCACGATTTATCGACCGAATGCTGGAGCAGAAATTGCAGCGATATTCGGTGCAGGTCCATGCTCGTGTTTTCACCGATTTTCAACGTTGTTCTATTTTATCACCGTATCTTGATGAGCGGTTCTGGGTTTTGGAAAATCTGGATGTGTATGACCAGCATCTGGGGCTCAAACCCGAAGATCCCACATTTTATGAAACAGAAACACTCATTTTATAATCGAACCAACCAAGGAAAACGCCTATGTCATTTGGAATAACAATACGCCTCTGGGGTGAACGAGCCTGCTTTACCAGACCGGAGATGAAAGTGGAGCGTGTGTCCTATGATGTTCCTACTCCTTCTGCACTACGTGGGATTTTAGAAGCGATCTACTGGAAACCCTCTATTCGTTGGCAGATAGACAAAGTCCATGTGCTTAAGCCGGTCAAGTTTGAGAATATTCGCCGTAACGAATTAGGTGGTAAACTGTCGCCAGGTAATGTTAAAAAAGCTATGAAAGATAGTTCCTATCATTTGCAAACATTGATCGAAGAAGACCGGCAACAGCGGGCGGCAATGATATTGCGAGATGTCGAGTATATCGTAGAAGCTCATATTGAGTTTACCGGAAAGGGGGATGAAAATATTGGGAAGCACCTGGATATATTTAAGCGACGATCCAGCAAAGGGCAGTTCTTTCACCAACCTTGCTTTGGTTGTAGGGAATTTCCGGCAAATTTTGAATTATGGGAAGGAGTGATTCCTGCGTCAGCTTTAAACGGGGAGCAAGATTTGGGCTTCATGCTTTATGATATGGATTTTAGCGATCGGAAAAGTATCAAGCCCATGTTTTTTCGTGCTTCTCTTACAGATGGAACCTTGATCGTTCCTCATCTAAATTCTGAGGAGGTGCGCAAATGATACTGCAATCACTGGTGAAATATTATGAACGCCTCAAGAATGATCCTGATGTAAATATTCCTGAGTTTGGATACAGCAAAGAAAAAATATCGTTTTCTCTAGTCCTTAATAAAGACGGTGATTTACTGCAGGTGAAGGATTTACGGGAGAATCCTGCAAAAGGGAAAGCGAAGCCTGTTCTACTATCCGTGCCTAAGCTCAAAGGAAGATCTGGCAAAAACCCTCCACCCTATTTTCTTTGGGATAATGTCAAGTATGTTTTAGGTGTCGAAAAGAATTCGCAAAAGAATGTTGAAGCCCCATTTCTTACAACTGCTGATCGCCTTGAATCCTTCAAGGTTCTAATTGAAGAATACGATATTGAAGATGCAGGCTATAAGGCGGTTAAAAGGTTTTTGATGCAATGGTCTCCAGATAAGGCGAACAACCTAGTAAATTTAGAAGATGTATTGCATGATACTGGGAATCTGGTTTTTGAGCTGGATTCTGAAATTGGCTATATCCATAACCGCCTTGCTGTTAAGGCGGTCTGGGAAGATGTCATCGCGAAATCTATGGAAGATGAGATCCCGAAAGTCTGCTTAATTTCTGGAGAAAATACTATTGTAGCGGAAACGCATCCTTTAATAAAAGGTGTTTACGGTGCGCAGGCGGCCGGAGCGGCTATTGCATCTTTTAACAAGGATGCGTTTACCTCATTTCAAAAAAAGCAAAACATCAATTCTCCGGTGGGAATCTCCTCTGCTTTTTCATACACGACAGCCTTGAATTATCTATTGGATAAAGAAAATGGACAAAGGCTACAAGTAGCTGATGCTTCTACTGTATTCTGGGCAGAGAGAAAAACGCCGATGGAATCATTCCTGGGCTTTGCTCTTGATGCGAAAGATGATGGTTCTAGTGAAGAGCTGAAAAGTTATCTGACTGCATTAAGTCAAGGGGTCTTACCAAACGAACTGGAGGATGATTCGCAATTCTATGTGCTTGGTCTTGCACCCAATGCTGCTCGGATTTCTGTTCGTTTCTGGCATTGTGATACCGTAAGTGCAATGGCGAATAAGTTAGGACAGCACTTTACGGATATGAATATCGTTCAGCCGAAGCAGGAAGTCTATACGCCAGCAAGCTTATGGAGAATCTTGCTGGAGACCGCTACTTTAAGGAAAACTGAAAATATACCGCCTCTATTGGGAGGGGCTGTTTTGCGGACGATTCTGGATGGATTACCTTATCCGG